>Ga0209125_1001155_pt1 | contig 26791 bp, 17 predicted proteins | sample BarGraIncub1131A_FD_184503 | JGI IMG/M metagenome (GOLD analysis project Ga0209125, IMG submission 184503) | Arctic peat soil microbial communities from Barrow, Alaska - Barrow Graham LP Incubations 11-31A (SPAdes) (version 2) | ecosystem: Environmental > Terrestrial > Soil > Wetlands > Peat... | reverse complement strand
TTTCAGAGTTACCTTTAATAAAGTCTTCCAATTCGTTTTCATTATCCAGATTATAGGCTTTCATTTGCAATCTTGTAAAAGATTCTCCGTCAAGTTTGCCAATGGAGCCGTTCATTTCATCCATCAATGCCGGCATAAAATATTCTGCAGCACCACATAATCCTCCTCCAATAACAACCAATCCATCTATTAATGTAATGGCATGTGCTATGGTATCACCCGCTTCTTCACCCATTTCGGCAAATGTTTTCTTAGCAGCGACCTTATCACCTTCTCTTAGACCTGAGGCAATTTCACAAATATCCTTTGGTGAAAGAACGGAAGTTGTATCTCCTGAAAATTCAGAATACATCCGTTTAACTGCAGCTATGCCAACACCTTCTTCAGTGATGCAATTTCTGTATTTCTTATGTCTGAAAACCCAGACGTCGCCACCAGAGCCATTATCACCAATATGCAATCGATCATTGGTCACAATACCACCGCCAAATCCAGTACCTATGGTAACACCCAATAAATTTTTGAATCTTTTAGGACTACCGGCGTCTGCCAGTTTCTTATTGATTTCGGGTAGAATTCCGCCAATGGCTTCTCCATAAGCAAAAAGATCTCCATCGTTGTTTATGAATACAGGGATACCGAATTTTTCTTCGAGATAAGGTCCTAAAGCAACACCTCCTCTAAAAGCTTTCAAATTGGGCAGATCTCCAATGATACCATTTACATAGTCAGCAGGCCCTGGAAAAGCAAAACTGATAGCAACGGGAGGTTCATGTAAAGTCTTTTTTATTTGAGTAAACCCTTCCACTAAAGTTTCGAGACATTTTGGAAGATTATCTGCATTGGATGGCAGACTGATTGTTTTAACAATTTCCTCGTTGGCCTGAATAGCTGAAAATACAAAATTGGTGCCACCGGCATCCAAAGTCATAACAATACGATTATCAAATTGGTACATGAAATAAAATTGAATCAATAATAACTACTAATACCCGGAAAACCCTAAAAAACCTTAAAGAACACAGAATAAATCTGTTGTCATGGAAGTGAGTGCAAAAATAGTCTGTAAAAATTAAAATAGCAAATTTCTTCGATAAGTTTTTAATCATTCAACTTTTTGAAAAGATTTTGAAAAGAATTGATACCAAGATTCAACCTATCTTGATCATTGAAGAATAAAATGATACAGACTATTTCCGAAAACGTTGAAGGTTTACGAAAATAGTCTGTAAAAAACCAAAAATACAAATTTAATTAATTAAGAATTACTTTTTTGATGATGGTAGAGCCATTTTCTGCTATACCTTTTAAGATATAAACGCCGTTCAATAAGATTTATCGGCCGGCTCACGTAAATTGGCTTTGAGCAATGTATATTCCGATTTTGCAAATGAAAGAATGGACGCATTATCTGGAGTGTAATGTTCAGATCCGTCACCACAGGACATAAATAAAAACAACACCACTATCACTAAACTATTTTTCATCCATTTGTTGGTATTATTTAAAAGTTCATTAATCGATAGTTTATGTCTCGCGAAATGTTGTTTTTTTCCTTAATGATCATTGCTGAAGCACCAATTTCAATTTCAGAAACACCCTGGTAATCTTCAGGTATTTTGGCCAAAAATGCGGTAAATGATTTCCTTACAACTTCTTGGGAATCAAGAAAATCATAAATATTCCGGCCAAATATCTTTCCTTTTTTGGCAACTATTGGCATTGGTTCGTGCAAGCCAGTGGTACCAAATTCCATTCCGAAAGCCATGGGAACATCATCCTCCATCGAGCGCCAAAAATTGATCCACGGATAATCGGCCGTTTTCCATACGTAACCTAACATAAGATTTTTCCCTGGATTACAGGCTGTCACCCAGGCATATTCATCGTTTTCGCTGAATGAAAAGGATGAAACGCGTGGCCATACGTTATTGAACTGCCGCAAATTCACCGTTTGATCGCCCTTAACAGCATTTGGCCAATAAAACACAGGCTCTTCCTGGTTTAAGCTGCCGTCTTCCTTGTCTTCAAAACCTTTTTCGGCATTGGTATCAAACAATGTTGACCTGTCTAGAAATGGAGGAGCTATGGAAACATGCTGCACTATGTTGTACATGCGACCCTGTTTATTCAGGTTCTTTATCTTCTCGGTCACAAAAAACACGGGTTGTTCGGGCGACAATTTAATATCCCTGGTCAGTTGTAACCCACCCATGGGCAAGGTACAATGCATTGAACAATGGGTTAAACCATCTTTCGGCTCAGTTTCCGGCAACAATTTCCAGGTTTCTGAACTGGCTTCGCCATGATGTGTGAAACCATTGGCAGCTTCTGCATCAGACGGTGGCCCCCAACGGTCGCAACAGAGGAAATGTCCCTCAAAGGACAATCCGTCGTTTCCATTGTTCCGCCAGTTAAGTGGGTTTAACGGATTCCCTTTCAATCGCAAATCAATGTAAAAACCACCTTTCAGATTTACCTGAAGTTCGATTTTGCGGTTTTCCAACTTTACTTTTGACATAATTTATTATTTAAGCGTTTTTTAATCGAATAAGTACAACCATTGCATGGCTACCGTCGTTATTGATGTATTCATGTTTCCCAAATCCAGCAGGGATAATACATGACTGCAAGCGATCAATAACGGTAAAATATTCAGGATTTTCCTTTGAGCGAATCGTAATTTGTTTCCCTTCGGCAAGAGTGACTATTTGCATATATTTCCCCTCTGTATCATTTTCGGCATGTTGTTCAAAAAAGATACGCTCAATATAAAACGGCATTTCAGGAAGAGTAGAATACTGATCTTTTCGGAACTTTCCATTTCCGTTGGTGGTAACCGGACGGGCACGATGGGTATTTTGAACACGAGATTCTCTTATGAATTTATCGTTGTCGAATGAATGTTCCAGGTGCATTTTCAAAGGTGGCGCAGTCATTTCTTTTTTCTCATCATCCCATGTCTTTCGTGCAAAATCAAACGCAAAGAATGAGTACTCAGTTCCAGCAACAGAAGGACCTGTATCCATTTCCAATATCATCTGATTTCCGCCATGTCCGTGGCTTGTTCCAGGTGGTATCAGAAATAGGTCGCCTACATTGGTATCCCAGCGGCACACGAAATCCTGCCAGTTTGGTATCTCTTTAAGATTATTGGACTCCCGGCATAATCTTTCCCATTCTTCCAAATCGGCACCTTCTTTGAATCCCATCCAGGTTGAAGAGCCCTTGTATGATTCAATAATATAATAAGTTTCATAACGACCAAGTGGTTCATTGAAATGTCTGTTCACATATTGGGTACCGGGATGATTATGAATAGGCATACTCGAGCGTTCGAAAGGTACCGACTCGGGGAAATATCCATCATCGAGCCAAACCTGTAAAGGAAAAAGATCCGGAAATTTTTTATTGACATATTCACCAACCATTTGTACCGGACGCTGCATGAAATTTTGAGCCGGTATATTAATCAGGTGTGCTCCACCCCAGTCTATTAACGCACTCAATTCAATGCCTGCCAATTCATTCCAGGCATTACAGTCAAGTCCTTCAATCTCCCACAAGTCTTTGTACCTGTATGCTCCCCATGGACCTGGCTGTGCAATTTTCACCTGTTTGATGGGTTGTTTGACCAACTCATTAATCATAAAATTGTATGTCAAAACATCGGTAAGTTTCGGATTTGAGTCATCCACATAATCGACATAGAAATTCATTTTACTGAAAACAAACTTTTTTTGGCGGAGAAGCAGGTAGAAATCGTTGTAATAATAACTTTTCCACAAATAGTTTTCATCGGGAACATTGAACCCAAAAGTAACAAGTTTTCCACTCCACATTTGCCACAGAAGTGGTTGCATTGTAAAATCGAAGTAATAAATTAAATCCGCAACAGAAGCAAGTGAATCGATGGCAGATCCCGGGCCATAAAGAACATTTGTCAAATTGTTATTGGTTAAGGCTTGTTTGAACGAACCAATCTTTTCGTCATCCATAATATCTTCGAGAAGGCCTTTATCGTTAACCCAACCAAAACTGGGATCATCGGATATGAACCGGGCACGATATTCATTGATTTCCCCTGGTGTTTTGAAAAGACTGGCGGCTTCTGTAAACCGGACTTCAGGCAATTCAACCTTTAATTGTTTTATGAGGGTGTCCCAGTTTACACCATACCAACCATCGAGAAGCACCAACCCGTTTTTCACTCCGGCGATTTTAGCGGTTATCTCTTTCAATACTTCATTGTTTCCGCAAACAATATTGTTCTCCATTTCGGGCGGAAGACTAATGCGGTTTTCCGCATTTTTTTTATATTCGTAAAGTGGCATAATAAATTAGTTTATTTGAACTCCTCCTTTTACTATCTTTTTAAACAGATAAAATTAAAACTCAATATCGTACAAACCTTCCGCATCAATCTCAAATTGTTTTACTCCGATATCAGTCATCGGATGCTTAATCAATTGGTAAAGCAATTCAGTACCAATAGTTGCTGAATGTGCACCAGCCATGCTGACACGGTATATTTGGTCAACTGTTTTAAAACTTGCTGCCAGTACTTTGCCATGCAAACCATATTCGGCAATATTTTGCACGATATCGCCAACTACTTCAATTCCGTGGGAGGAAATATTGTCCAAGCGACTCACATACGGAGCCACGAAATCTGCACCGGCTTTCATCGCTACCAAAGCCTGCTGTTGCGTAAAAATGGCTGTTGCAGTTACGTTAACACCTGCATCTTTCAGGATTTTCATAGCTCGAAAACCATTGGCAGTGACCGGAATCTTGGCAAAAAAATTATCACCAAAATCAAAATAACTGCGGTATTTCTTTGCCTCGCGCACCATGTCATCAGCTTCTGACGAAATCATCTGTACGTGTACCATTCCATTGCCAACCAACTGCTGAATACCTTCTATGGCAACAGAAAGCTTTTGACCGGAATGATTTAAAATTGTAGGATTGGTTGTTACTCCTTCCAAGGGAAAAAATGCATACAGATCCCTGAGTTCATTCAGGTCTGCTGTATCTGCCATGTAGATCATAATTGTATTTTTTAAATGTTACTAATTAATGTCCGATATCTACCTGCTCACCAACTCCAATTGCTTATAAAAAAGCATAAGCTTTTCTATAACAGGCAAATCAAGTACAGCATCATAACCTAATAATTCAATTAGACTTAATTTAAAGTCCATTTCAAGTGATTCCAAAAATGCACTATCCAGCGGGAAAGTATTTCCTACCTCATCTTTTGCTTTGAAAAACAGACCATACGACATGGCTTCCAATATTAAATCGTAAGGCATCCGGTATTGCATACCCAAATGAATCGAACCCATAAATCGGTCGTCAGAACCCAGTTTGCGTGGCAAATCCATACCAACCCTGAAGATGGTATCTTTTAACGCTTTGTTCCGAAAACGGTGGATTAAATCGTCGATATGTGCTTTCAAAGCTTCTATTGTAAAATCTTCGGGGTATACAGCCAGCAGAATTTCTGCCGATTGAAGCATTACTTTTTGTGTAAAACTGAGGACTTCAGCGTCCTCAAGTACTTCGTACATATAAACAGCTTCGGGGTGCTTTGAGTATCCAAAGTAAGCAGCTGTGGCATGACCAAGGTTATGCACAAAGGCTTTGCGATCAACCCAGGCTTTGATATTGCTTTTGGGTGCCAATCCTTTCACATCAGGAATCGGGTTCTTAAATCCTTTCTCGTCCAGAATTAACGAATTATAGGCTTCGGCAAAAACTACCAAGGGGTCTTTTTCGAGTTCAGCCTGAGGTAGAATGGGAACCATTTTGCCAATACTTGTTTCAACAAGCCCAACCAACTTATTGAGAGGAAAGCTTACCGGTAGATGCTTAATTAAAATGCTTTTTACAAATTCGGCTGCCGAGCGCATGTTTTCGGCTAGGATGATATCTAATGGTGTTCCCGGATCCGTGGCATTTCGTTTTTCTAATCCTGCTGCTATAACTGGAATAATCCGTCCAAGCACGTTTTTGCCCACAGAAACGGCTAAAATGCCCGCTTTAGAAACGGTTTCAATCACGGCTTCCTTGTCCAAGGCCGATATAGCTGAAATATTGGGAACAATAATTTCTTGGTCCGTATCCCCTTTAATAATTACACGATAGCTTCCCTTTTCGTTGAGACCGGCAATAACCACCGGATCCACATCTATAAAAACGACCTCGTAGCCGTTGCAACCAAAGAGTTGTCCGATAAATGAACGGCCAATTTTTCCGGCACCGAAAATGACTATTTGATTCTCGTTAACCATTGATTTGCAGTTTATACGATTCGTAATAAGGTTTTATTTTGCTCAGTTTTTCGCCGGATTTTTGTTCGAAATAGGTGCCTCCCAAGTAAAAACAGGCATATCCTCCCGAAACAATGCCCCAGTAAGTAGCCTCTTTTAGGCTTGGGGTCCGTGTTCCGGCTTGCAACTGATTCATGATCGAAGCTATTACTCCACCCACGAAATTGTCGCCGGCACCGGTGGTGTCACCCAATTTATTGGTTTCCAACTCTTTTACAATTCGTTGGGAAACCGGGTATTTCGTCAACTCCAAGACTCCGAAAAGTTGTCCGTTGGAATAAACCGTTACCGGTTTCGATCCATTGGTAAGAATGAAGGCAGGCACTAGTTTGTCGAGAAAGAATGCAATAGCACCCTCTGTGGTACTTTCTCCACTCAGACGATATGCTTCTTCCTGGTCGGTAATAAGAAGGTCGATGTTTTGGTAGCTTTCATCGCTGTTTCCCAACGGCCATTTTTTATCCGGATTTTGTTTCTCATTCCGGAAGTCAAAGACGGTGTTCACAATGGTCATGCAGCCGTTCTGTTTTGATTTCTTCAGAAGTTCGGTCAAACCATCATGGATTTCAGGAACCAAAGCTGTTCCGCCAAACACAACGATATCTGACTTGAAAAATGCTTCATCCAAATTTTCTGGTTTGTAATCCCAGGCTGCACCTATAGAATTGATAAACATACGTTCTCCGTGACCAGTATCGTAATTAGGGTCTGAAAGCACTACAGTTGAAGGGGTAATGTTATCATTCAAACTAAAGTCGCGTAGAACAACTGGCGTTTTGGCTAGAGTATCTACTAAGTATTTACCTGCTTGGTCATTTCCTCCTATACCGTAGAAGCTAACCTCAAATTTATTATTGTCAGTTAACTGTGCGGCATGAATTAACGAAACGATAGAAGGTCCGCCAATATTTGTTTTATCGGGAGTTCTGCCATCGGTAATTTTATTTATTAAGGTTTCAAAAGGTGCTCCCGCGAATTGCACAAACTCTTCATTGAAAACTAAGTGACCGGGAGTTAAGCCACCGTCGCCACGTTTTAAGGAGATATATTGTTTGAAGGTCTTGCTCGAGAAGTTGATATCGCTGTAAAGCAAATCAACCAGGCAGCAACCTACTCCTGATACTTTTATTTTTTTTGACATATTATTTAATAAAAGCCTCCTAAATCCACCGAATAGGGACTTCAAGAGAGTTAGATTAATAAATTGTGATTAGTGAAAATTAATAAATTATTATTTCAGGAATTTGGAATAATCGCTTGCCAATAAATGAATAGGTAACTCATCTTCTTCGATAACAGGGAAGCGACCTATTTCTTCATAAAAACAATTGTCGTTACTGTCGTCGTTCACCATACTTACTTCACCAACCAATACTTTGCCTTTGCCAGCTTCTCCATAGAAACGGTGATAATTGCCTTGTTTTAGGCATATGCTTTCGCCGGGAGTCAACACTACTTTGCCTCCTGCCGGAACAATTCGTTTTACTCCGTCTACTTTAACAATTACATCAGTTGTATCCAGTTTTTCATCTTTAGTAGAATTGTAAAGTTCAATGACCAAGTTGCCACCTCCACGATTGATAATGTCTTCCATTTTTGCCCAATGGAAATGCATAGGTGTTTCTTGCTCTTCTTCTACTATCATAATTTTTTCGGCATAAGGTTTATTATCAACTTTAAACTTACCGTTGCGAAGGGTGAAAAGGAACAAACCACGTTGGTAAAAATTTCCTGAGCCAAAGTCAGTTATATCCCAACCAAGCATATTGTCAATAATTTCGGTCGTATTTTCACGGTTGTTTTTCCAGTCTTCCACACTCCAATATGCCCATGGTGGAAGAATAAATTGTTTTTCTGCCATAAAGGCTTTGGCATTTCCCAGAATCTGATTGATTTCGCTGCGTTTCATTATATTTTGATTTTAGTTTTTAATCATTTCGTTGTTTTTGCGGATTCAATGTTTTTTGCTTTATCTGGTATTCCATCTCCATTAATATCAAACTGTTGCCAGTAACAATTAATTGAAATAGGGTTGTAATACTTATTTTTAACGCTATCCATAGCAAGAATCAATTGATCTACTTGAGCTGATGAAGTAAAATTACGTAAAGGTTTTGCTATTTACAAAAATTTCCTTGTTCCACCATAATAAAAAAGCCGAAAAACACAGACAACATTTTTGAAATTTAATCAGATTAAAAACGGATAACAAACCGGTATTTCATATCACCCCCAAACCATTGTGGATAATTTGTACCCCAAATTGTATTTTCAAGGTTAAAATGGATCCCTTTTTCAGGATCAGCGGGCTCATTGTCGAAGTTCAGTATATCTCTTTTATCGAGTTCAAACAGGGGAGTATCAAGCGACTCCATTCTCAAAAGTGTATCCTTCGATTCAAACTGCAGATAATTAGTCAGTCCATGGATCGCTCTTGCCCCGTTATACACTACATCCTTTACATCGACTTTTTCGCCTAGTTTATCTATGAACAATTCAGGGTTTTTCAATAAAGGTACGAATGAAAACCAAATGGCTTCAGGCACCCTGTTCTTAGGCTTATCAAACCAACTCAGGGTAACAACCATTTCAGGCTTCTGATTCGAAAACTGATATTCCACATAAACATTACGGGGAGCACCAAATACTGTATCTAGCTTATTTAATTTTAAGTGGACAATCAGGCTGACCTGTTCTTTTCCCTTTTGAATGAATAATTCTTTTAACCCATAATCCCATAAGCGGTCCTTGATAATAATTTTATCCAGGTCGTGTTTGCCATAATCATCGGCCATCCACCAGTCGGGTTTTGGGGGACAATATTGTTGAATGAAACGATTAAAACTTTTACCGGAATAAGTCTGATAGGCAAATTCTCCCCAGGGATGCGTAGGATCACACCATACTTTTCCGGATGAGAGTTCTTTCAGGAAATTGATTGCCCCCGTCTTCTTATCGAATGATAAACTGAAAAATTTTGTATTGATAAGTCGGGTTACGTTGTCCTGTATCCTGAAATTCTTTAACTCCGGCTTAACCGGAGTTAAAGAAGCCATCGCCAGGAGGACTTCATGTTGCAAACCGACCGGTAATTCGGCTATGGCACGGGAAACAAAAGCCCTTTTTTCGTTCCACGATTGTTCCATCAGTTTATACTCATCACTCCTGGAAAACAATGGGAATTTATCAAGTTCATACTTGTCAAAGTTTTTCAAAAAGGTCTTTACATCCAACCCCCAGGTATGTTCGGTAATCAACAGCAGATACGACGTAAAACGGATATCTGTGTCACTATGTGGAATGAGTTTGCCCTCTTTGATCCATTTGTTTCTTAAGCGGGTTAATAGCCTGAATTCAGCGATCTTCTTTGGGTCGGATTGAACACCATACATCCAGGTATCCCCGATCTCTGAAGTAATAACAGGTAAAGTAGCTGCATATTTCGCTACATCCTCTGCCACCTCATTCAGGGATGTACCTTTAATTTCGGCATTTGGATATCGGATACGCAAATCGGCATAAATCTGTTTTATCTGCTCTTCGGAATGCGGGCCATGATTATCATTTGTAAAATTGATGTCTACAACGATGCTTGAACCCGGAATTCTTAATGTCTGGCCATATCCTGATTGATAGATGACATTGATTTCACTTCCGCTTATCAGATCCTTCCAACGAAATACTTCAGGCACTTTAGGCACCGCAGCACCGGAGTTGGCACCAATGTGCAGCAAACTGATTCCATTTCTCTGAAGTATGGGTATAATGCTTCTGGTAACACCCGGTACGTCCGTTATTTTAGCAGCTATGGTTTTCCGCCCAAATCGTTTATCCAATACAGTTGAAAAATACATTGCAGCCTCTAAAAGCGAACTGTCACACAATTCAGTTTGAAAGGTAAAGGGAATGGCATGCCAGGAAATATCTTTCCTGTTTATAGCCTCAATCATGCGTTGACAATCTTCTTTTGAAGATGTTTGCAGATAGTTCCAAATCAACCAGGATCCTGTTGTCCATGGATAAACGGATGGTTTCGATGAATCCTGGTTCAGTTCTTTAGCCAGATTGATGACCGAGGGAATAAACTCCTTGTTATAGGTTTCAATCACTTTGTCTCCCAACTGGGTAAAACCGACATCCAAATGTGTTTTAAAAATCACGTCAACCTTTGTTACACTTTTATCAGGTACAACTGTCTGACCGAAAACGGAAGAATAATTGAAAGCCAGAATTAGTAACAGATAATAAAAAAAATTCATGATATTTTTAGTTTAAGAAGATTTGTTTTAATATAAGTAATCACTACTGTTATATTTATCATATTGATATATATTTATGGCAGTTAAAAAATTGGAAAAACAAAAAAACAGAATCTATTTGTAAACATTTAAGGTTCACAAATAGATTCTGTAAAAAACCAAAAATACAAATTTAATTAATTAAGAATTACTTTTTTGATGATGGTTGAGCCATTTGCTGCTATACCTTTTAAGATATAAACGCCATTAAGATTGGTTGATTGCTTAAAAGTTGAGCTTGCTTTAACAGAACCGTCTAGCACTTTAACGCCAGCCAAACTAAAGATTGAGAAATTCAGACGTGAGCCGGTGTTGTTTACAATGCTCAATGCCCGACCATTTACCAATACATCAACTTTTGCTGCCGAATTTTTTTGAATACCGTTTACTTCACCAGTCCAGGTAACTGCATCTGTAATGGTCAGTGGATAAGTGCCTGTTGCATCAGCAACGGCCAAACCTTCACCTTCATTCATTTTCCAGTTTGCAACCAAACCAGCTTCGTTACCTGTAAGCGATGCTGCTGACATGTTAGCTGCAATTTCTTCTGGAGTTCTTGCAACATTCCATAATCTGACATCAGCTATGAAACCACGAATACGTCTGTCAGTCCATTGAGTGCCTTCTCCAATGACAAGAGGCTGAGTAGATGCAAGAACGGAAGCACTAATTGCTGTTGTATTTTCAAGTACACCATTAATATAAATCTTCATTTCAGAAGAGGTACAGGTTGCTGCTACATGATACCAAGTATCAGCAACGACACCTGAAGTTCCATTTACACTCTGCCAACCTCCATTACCGATGCTTAATTGCATCTGTCCACCGGTTGCTCTAAGTACATAACCATTGCCACTAGGTTCAGCTGATTCATTACAAATGACATAACCACCATCAAAAGTGGTAAATTTAACCCAAGCCTCAAGGGTGAAATCAGTAAGTACAGAAAAAGCATCATTATAACCACAATCAATTTGACTGCCGGTAGTACCCAGGAACTGAACGGATGTGACAGGTTCAGCCGAAAACAGCGTTAAGCTAAAACAGGTTGCTGCTAAAAGTGAGAAAATTTTTTTCATAGTTTTTAAGTTTTTAAGTTAATAAAAGGTTAAGTGAAAAATAAAGATTAAGTGAAAAAATTTAAACTATTTCAAAGGTTCATTTGACATTTTTAAAACCAAACGACCACCATTTACTATGTCTGAGAAATTGATAAATGGAGTATTCAGTATTTTATTGTTTAAAGAAGTCTGTTGAACATAAACGTTTTCTTTCGAGTTATTGATTGTCTGAATGGTAAATAGTTTCCCTTTGTAATACTTCGGATTCAGATGGATGGTTATTGAATCAAACAATGGACTGCCGATTTGCATTCGGGGAGTTGCTTCTGTAAGGCCTCTAACATCGAAAAGACCAATTCCGGCAAGAACATACCAGGAACCCAATTGACCCTGGTCTTCATCCTGGCCATATCCGTAACCATGAATATCTTCAGTACCATAAAACTGATCACAAATGGCACGTACCCATTTTTGGGTCAGATATGGTTTGCCGGAAAAATTAAAGAGCCATGATATATGTAAATTAGGCTGATTGCCATGATTATAAAGAGCAGCAATACCAGCGAAAGCATCTATGGTCTTACCGGCACCAAAAATATTTTTTTGAGACAATAGAAAGACACTATCCAATCGGTTGTTGAAAGTTTCACGGCCTATCGTATCAATCAGTGCTTCCGGATTTTGAGGAACATAAAAAGTATACTGTGCGGCATTGCCTTCCTGAAATCCCCGCCAAGGTTCTATCGGATTAAAATTTTCAATGAATTTTCCATCAGCATTTCGGGGACGAATATATTTTGTTGAACCATCATAAAGATTCTTCCATCCATTTGACATTTTCATCAATTGGTTGTAATCCTCTGTTTTATGGAGTTGTTTAGCAAATTGAGCTACCGCAAATGCACTAAAAGAATATTCCAATGTATGTGAGGCTCCAAATCCTGAACCACTTGAGTCAGAATCATAGCCCAGGTTGTCCTTATAGGGCGAATAACCCCGCTTTACAAATTGACCTACATCCATTTTTCCTGCTCCTTTAATGCGGTTTACAGAGGTCAATTCATTCTTCAATGCTGCTTCATAAGCGGTTTTGATGTCAAAATTCCGAATTCCGCAATTATAGGCAGATGCAATGGCAAGACTTGTAAAGTTTGTTCCTACTCCCGATACATATCTGCTACAGGCGATACCATCACCGAGCCAACCTGCATCTTTGTAAACCAGCAACTGGCTTTGTATCCAGTCGGCATAATATTCAGGATATGCCAGTGCCCAAAGCTGAGTGAGGTTCCAGAATCCACCCCAAATGGCATCTGTATTATAATGGTTGTGCTTAGGCTGGCCCTTGCCATCAAGTTCTATTTGCCCAATTTCACTATTATTTTTGGGATAGGCTCCGTTCACATCACTTGCAAGACCTCTACCCAATAAGGCGTGGAAAAGGCCGGTGTAAAATTTTGTCTTGTCCACGTTGTTTTTTGATGCAACACTTATTCTGCCTAAATAATCTTCCCAGGTATTCAGGTTCAAATTTTTGGCTTTATCAAAGGTCAGATTATTAGCTTCAACCTTCATATTTAAACGAGCGTTGGCTACTGATGTATAGGAGAGTCCGATTTTAACGGTTATGGTTTCATTTTCCTTAGTTGAGAATGACAAATATAAACCGGAACCTTCACCAGTGATCTTCTTGTCTCCAGCATGGATATCACTATGCCTGAATGTTCCCCACTTAAGTGGTTTTTTATCTAAAACAGCGGAGAAAAACATGGATACAGTTGCTCCATTCTGATATTTCTTGACATATTCGGGTTCCGTAATAACAAATCCTTCAATGCGGCCATCTTTGGTCAAAGTCACTTCTGCATCCCTGACTTTACCACTTTCACCTTGTCTGTTCCCAATATCGAACAGTATATGAGATTCCTTGGATTCAGGAAAAGTATATCGTTGAAAACCAACTCTTTTTGTAGCTGTCAATTCCGCTTTAATATGGTAATCCTTCAAAAGGACAGAATAATAGCCTGAAGTAGCAAATTCGTCAGTCCTGTCAAAACGGGAACGGTAACCTTCTTCCGGATTTTCCAGTGAACCGGGAACGGTCTGCAACTTGCCTGTAATCGGAGCTAAAACAACTCCGCCAACCTGAAATTCATGGAAATTTGCAAAACCTTCGATGGAATTGTCGCGGGCATCATATCCAACAGCTTCCCAGCCTTCTTTATTTCCATAATGTGCATTTGTGGAAGGTCCTAACTTTGCCATTCCAAAGGGAGCAGCAGCAGGAGTGTAGAAAAACCAACGGCAATGAGCGGTACCAATGTTTGGTTTTACATAAGTGTCGTATTGCTCAGAATGGACATTTAAATAAAACAAGGATACAAAACAAAGTACTGAAATTAGTCGTTTCATTTTTTTTTATTTTTGAAAATCAGTTCTTTTCACCTTTTATCAGTGCAATCCTGGCATACAATTCCGACATACAAGATTCATCAAGAAGCCATTTTGGTTTTTTCATTTCATCCTTTCGACCTGTCCAGTCGTTATAAATCAGTCCTGTCTCATCGCGGGCATGTTCCCAAGCCCAATCGGCGCTTGCTATGAGGACATTTATATATTTGGAATTGTGATCAACCTCATACAATTCCTGATATCCACGAAAAAGGACAACAACAAACCAGGGCAGGTCATCTATATAATAAACACCCTGTTTCGTTTTTTTTACAAAATGATTGTAACTGCCTTCGGCCAACCTTTGGGCATTATCCAGATATTTTTTTTCATGGGTAATGGTGTACAACCTGACTGAAGACTGGATCATGGTACCCGTATTGTATGTATAAAAATCTTTGGTCGGTAGTCCGTTTTTGGTCAATAATGAATTGCAGATGATGTGCAAAGAGTCATCTTCCAGATTTTTCATCATCCAATTGTAGAAAAGTATTCCCTGATCAAGATATGCTTTTTCGTGAGTAGCCTGATACAATTTCAGACATAATACGGTTGCTTTTCCATTGGAACAGGCCGGCTTTTGATCACGAACCCCTTCCAGCCAACTGACAGCTCCGCCAAAATCATCGCTCCATCCACTTTTTATGAATGTCAGAACTTCCTTTGCCTTTTCCAGATAATGAATGTTTTTACTTGTTTTGTAAGCATCGACATAATCAATCCCGACCAGTCCGTTATCATCATAATATCGGTCGCTGTTTCCCAATTTGACTGGGTAAGCCTGATACCCGGGAGGTGTACGTTTATTATCGTAATAAGATTCGACAGCAGTAATCATAGAATCCTGATAGGGTTTAAATTCGTCAGAGTTCAATTCCATCAAAACGTTTGTTGCAGAAAAAACACCACTCATTGGCCATAAGTATGAAACTTCCTGAGTCAATTTTGCGCTGTCCTGGAAATAAGTCAGATTCGGTTTGTAATTATTGGGATAATATTCTGAAAAAAGTCCGTATTTTGGGACACGATACATGTTCCAGACTTTATGATACATCATTTCGGCCCTATCCAGATAAGTCGTCGTACTTGATTTCCCTTGGAGTGAAAACAGGATACATATAGTGACAAACAAGATAGTCCTTCTCATTTTTAATTCTTTTTAAAGTACTTCTTTGTAATAAATGGACAATGCACCGTAAGATTCTACGACTGCCGCCTGCATAAGCAATGAATAGTATCTCTTGGGACTGGCTCCTGTCCAATCCTCATAAAAGAAGCCCTGATTTGTGCGGGCATGATCGTATCCGTAATTGATAAAATCAGAATAGGCTTTGACATACTTCTCTGCATTTTTATACAGTGGGCACAAATCAATATAGCCCCTGAGTAGTTTTGTATTGAACCAGGGATCAGTGTCTGGAAAGGTCAGCGTCAAATTATTTCGGGTTTTCACAAAAAAGTCGTACGAACCTTGCGCTGATTCTATGGCATCATCCAAATATACCTGTTCTCCGGTTATCTGATACAGACGTACTCCATTCTGAATCATCACGCCTGTATTATAGGCCCATTTGGCCGTACCTACTACTCCGGATGCATTCTTATCATTCCAATAACATTTATCGGCCGGGTCACGTAAATTGGCTTTGAGCCATGCGTATTCTGATTTTGCAAATGAAAGAATGGACGCTTTATCTGCAGTTGGGCAAACAAAATAGTAATCCAACAGGAAAAGTGTTGCATAACCATTGGAACACGTTGGTTTGTTTGAATTGCCATCACCCGTAATATTCTTCTCATCTTCGTTCCACCACATGCCTCCTCCAAGAACATCATCGACTCCGCTTCTTAAAAAAGTGACCACTTGTGCAGCCCTATCCAGGAATCGTTGTTCATTGGTGATGTTGTATGACTCAACAAGACTGATTCCAACAATGGAATTATCATCATAAAATCTGGTACCTCCTCCATTTGTTCCGTTGGTTGAAGACCCGTAGCCTCCGATGTTGTTCCCATTGGCTCCTGTTCTGTAATATTTTTGATAGATATCTGCCATCGCAGCATAGTTTATGTTATAACCTATTTGAGCCAGTGTTGCTGCACCTGAAACCTGGGCAACATAAGGCCACAAATAGGAACCTGAAGCAGGATCCCCGCTTTGTGCGGGAAAGCTTTCTTTATAAAGTCCATTTGAATATTTATAATACTGGTCAATCAGGTCAAAAATTTCTTTTGCTCTTTCGTTATATTTAACAGTATCTGTCACAACAGGGGGTTTTACCGTTGTATCCGGAGTGTAATGTTCAGATCCGTCACCGCAGGACATAAATAAAAACAACACCACTATCACCAAACTATTTTTCATCATCTATTATTACAAATTTAAAATTCAATCAAATATAACTATTTTGAGCAGATATTGGAAAGAATACAACCTGAGCTTGATTACTCAGGCTGTATCCAATAAATTAAATGGGTTGAATATTTGAAAATTCATGCACCATCAAACCATTCTTATTGGTATTGATTGTTATGGTGCACTTTTTCAAATCAAGAGATCCACTCATTTTCCAAAGATGATCCCATTGGGTCCATGAAAATTCTTCCAATTCATAAAAAGCCATTGTTTCACTGCCAGTAGGTCTCTCTGGACTTACACCGTCACGACGTCCCCAGCATTTATCCGTTCCATTGACGTTTGCAATGAAATAATAGCGTTCTTCTATCCAGGATAACCAGGAAGGCGGATTTGTTTCAGGCCTTGAGGTCATGATAAATTTGACTTCACAATTATCGGCTTTTAAGATTCCATTGCCCTGATAGGTTAAATTTCCGATGACATCATAGGTGGCTCCCCAAATTACTCTGATATCGGAGATTTTGTCAATAGCAATCTTTTGAGTATTCATATCCACTGTGATGCGATAAATTTCTCCTTCTGCATTAGCCGTTATATCATAGGTACCGGCGCCTTCCATAATTTTGCCGTTAGCGTCAGCGTAACAAGTAAATGCATCAACATCTGTTTGACTGCTTTTGAAGAAGATGTTACCGTTTACATCCGCTTTTGTATAAATGATAAATATGCCATCTGCAGCTCTGCGCATTTCCAAACCTGCACCACTGTTTTCTGTGGCCGTTCCAAATAAATAGAGCGTATTGCCTGTATAGTCAATTCCTCCTCCACGAGTAACAGAAACCTGCTTAGACAGATTGGCCAGTTTAACATCTCCTCCTTTTGAGGCACTTACTGTCCAAATGATGTCTCCTGTACTTGCAGGTGCTACGCCTGCCTTTCTGGCGATGGTATTGAGCAGGGCATGAGTGATGGTCCATTGTGGTTCTGCTCCGAGGTCACTCAAGGTAGTATAAACCGGGTTTGAAAAGTCGCCCCCCACTTTATCGAACAACACCTGATAAATAACATCTCCTATGGCAGCACCTCCACCGGTCCATGAAAGTACAATATTACTTTGAGAAGCAACATCAATAATCACTGAGTCAGGAGAATTTAAGACCGTTGGAGTCGTAAATGCAGTTGAAAATTCATATTCCTGATTGCAACCGGCTAAAAGGATTGCAAGAGAGAAAATCCATATTATTTTTTTCATAACGCTGTGTTTTTAAGGGTTACCAATTGAGATTCTGCGTAAGGTTTTTGTTTAAATCTCTCTCGCTTTGAGGTATGGGCCATAAATAGTGCTTTGCCGGGTCAAAAGTTCGATTTTCCACTTGTATATGCCCATTGTCAACTTTAACAATATCGTCTGTTTTTAATCCGTGGCAGTATCCATTCATTACTGTTTCAGCTGTTTTCCATCTGATGATGTCTTTTAGTCGAAGACCTTCAAACGCCAATTCTGAACGACGTTCACGACGAACGATCTGTATAAGTTCAGGTTGTGTTTTTCCAGTAGGAAAATTCAATGCAGATACATTGGTAAAGCCTGCTCTCACTCTGATTGGCTTAATAGTTGTATTCCAGGTAGCTTCATCAAGTGTGCCAGTTTCTGCTGCAGCTTCCGCATTCATCAACAGGACATCTGCATATCGTATCAATAGGATGTTTAGTCCGGAATTTAGACCTTCCCTATGATCTTTGTCCCAATATTTTTTAAAATAATATCCGGTTGGAGTACAGTCTGAGCTAAAACTATAACCATCCTTATTGCTTTTCTTATCACAATTGATGACACTTTTTGTACCATCAGCCATCAGATAACTATTGCCTGTATAAATTATTGTTGCAGCCAGACGTGGATCACGATTCAAGTATGGGGCGTTTTCTGAATAAATACCACTTTCGGTGATAGGAAGTCCGTTAGAGGAAACATAACTGTCAACCAATTCCTGCAAAGGAGCGAGTTGTGCATATCCACCAAGTGAAGGGGGTAAAAATTGATACTCTACACCTTGTTCTCTGGTGGTCAGCATATACTGAATATCAAGTATCACTTCAGAATTACTTTCATTAGCTGAATAAAATAATCCTTCATAACTGGGAAATAAGCTAAATTTACCAATAATCTTTTCAGTCTCAGTTTTAACCTCTGGATATCTGCCTTCAAACAACAATATTCTAGCTTTTAAGCCCATTGCTGCGTAACGGTTTACACGTCCCAGATCGGCTCCTGAATAGGACTCCGGCAAATAGTTGTTATCAATGACTTCATTCAAATCAGTCAGGAGACTTTGTACAATTTCTGCCTTTGGCGTTCTGGAAATAGACTGAGATTCCTCCACAGTGATGGTCTTTGTAAAGAAAGGTATATCTCCGAATTTTGAGTACAATTCAAAATAAAGATAAGCGCGAATTACTTTTGCTTCAGCAATATAGCGATTCTTTAGTTCGATGGATAAATTCGGAACCTTGTCAATATTGTCCATCAATATGTTACATGAACGAATACCTGAATATTTGCTTGACCAAACTGACAGCACATACGCATTATCTGTTGATTGTGAACCGTTGCCAATGGCTTGATCAATACTGTTGACTTTGCAATAAGCATTATCGGTCATGGCATCACTGTAAAGCACTTCTTCCGCACTCATCAAGCCGGTATAACATGCGTTCAGTGAAATGACTGCTGCACTTTCCTTATTCCAATAATCAATATCACTTACCCGATCTTGTGGTGCAACATTCAGATCCACACAAGATGTTGCCATGACCAGAATGAAAAGGCCGGTAGCAAGGATGCTCAGTTTATTTTTTATATAGTTTTTCATTTTCGTTCGATTTAAAAATTCAGACTTAACCCAATAGAAGATACTTTGGCAACAGGGTATATTCTACCACCTGAATTTGCAGTTGTTTCAGGATCCCATCCACCAATCATCTTACTGAATGTCAATAGATTTTGTGCAGTAAAAAATATCCGTAAACTATTGATTGATACTTTTTGAGTCAATAGTTTAGGTAATGTATAGCCGAATTGAATATTCTTCAAACGAATATATGCGGCATTGTTGATCCAAAAATCAGACTTAGCAGCATTATTTGTTGACTCTGAACCAACTGTCAAACGTGGATAGGTAGCATCAGTATGAGTTGGTGTCCATCTGTCAATATGGAAATCAAACGCAGGACCTTCATTGCTGTTATGGAATGCTTCCACAGACTCTCCGCGCAACCATACGCTTCTTTGTCCGACACCTTGCCAGAACATGGAAAAATCAAATCCTTTAAACCTCACACCATAATTTACACCATATGAAAATCTTGGGAACGAATTTCCTAAAACAAAGCGGTCATCATCAGCTTTGATCAGATTATCTCCATTTTTGGAGATATAACGGATATCGCCTGCTTTGGGTGTGACACCTTCCAGGTGTGGGCCCAAAGCTGCTTCTTCATCCGTTTTATAAAATCCGTTTGATTTATAACCATAATAGGAATTGATCGGGTAGCCCTCTCTGATAATCGTATTGATGTCATATCCGTTAATCCATTCCTTTCCTTGTGTATCAACGACTTCGTTCCTGCTATCAAAAATATTGGCATTGAGACTATGTTCAATACTTCCTGTCTTGAATCTGTAGTTTGCTGATGCTTCCCATCCGTAATTTTTGACCTTACCGGCGTTCTGTATTGGACTTCCTCCACCGAAAGTCGTTGGTACCGGCAGATTGATCAGGATGTCGTAAGTCATATTACTGAAATAATCAAAAGTAAAATTCAATGAGTTGTTGAAGAATCCAAGATCAGTACCGAAATTAAACATTCGTGTTGTTTCCCATCTCATATCTACGTTTACGGCAGAAATACCGGATGTACTTACTACATTATTGTTGAAAGTATAGCCATTTGAAATGGATACTGAAGGAATATAGGCATAATTGTCAATTCGGTTATTTCCAACCAAACCCAGGGATGTACGAAATTTTACTGATGGAAGATTTTCACCAAGGTCCGAGTAAAAGGATTCTTCAGATGTTCTCCATGCAGCTGAAAATGAAGGAAAAATAGCTGAACGTTTGCCTTTTGAAAATTTGGAGGAAGCATCATCTCTCATATTGAATTCAAAAAGATATTTTTCTTTATAATTATAGTTAAGGCGCAAAAAGGCCGAATAGATGGACCATTCACTTGCCCATGCCTGATTTTCAGTATTGATAGTTTGAAAACTTGCCATGATGTCAAAATCAGGACTGTCCACTTTTCGCATAGTATAGAAGCTGTTGTCACGACCACCTTCATAGGAATAACCACCCATTGCAGCTATCGTATGATTGCCAAACTTCTTGTCATAGGTCAACATCACATTCGTTGTGATATTTTCGGTACGACCAAAATCTTCCCTGATGTGGTTTTCCTGATCTCCGCTTCCTTCAATAGCCAGGCGGTTTTCGTGTCTCCGATTGTTGTAGAGTTGTCCACCAACCATACCTTTCAACTTCAAACCTTCAAATAATGACAATTCGCCATTGAACACTCCTGACAAATCATCATTTGATGTTTGTGAATAACCACCTGATTCCAATCTGGCCAATGAATTGCTGTTGCTTCCGGAAGGATAGTTGTATACCCCGTCAATCTTGATCGGATAGATGGTTGGCATACGCATGACTTGTTCTAAAATCCAGTCTGTCCAATAGGCATGATCTTTGACCGTATTGCGGGCATAAGCCACATTGGCGTTCACTTTAAAGTTTTTCGTCAGTTGATGTGCTACATTGAGTCTTCCGTTTAACCTTTCCATACCAAAAGATGGGCCTTGAAGCATACTGTTTTGATCCAGATATCCAACAGACAACATCATGGTCGTTTTTTCATCACCACCGCTTATGGAAAAGTTGTGAGATTTCTGTAATGCAGAAGATTTATAAATGTCATTGATCCAGTTATCATTAATGCCACCATTCCTGTATGCACTGATTTGCTCAGGTGTGAAAGCAATTTTCTTACCGGAATTGACCAACGCTTCATTTCGGAGTTCACAATATATCCAGGAATCCACAGGTTTGGGCAAACAGGTTGCTTCCTGTTTACCATACATGAAATCATACCTGACAACTGCTTTTCCTTTTTGTCCATTTTTTGTAACTATCAAAACGACTCCGTTCGAGGCTCTCGATCCGTATATGGCTGTAGAAGAAGCATCTTTTAATACGGATATGCTTTGAATATCAGAAGGATTCACATTTTGAATATCTCCTATGATTCCATCAATAATGACTAAAGGAGTATTGTCGTTTAAGGTGTTCAGGCCTCTGATATTAATGCTGGGACGGTTCCCGGGCTGGGAATTGGTTTGCTGGATTGTCAGACCAGGAGTAGTGCCTTCAAGAGCTTCCACTACATTGATCACCGGTTTTCCTTCCAGATCCTTCATCGAGACCGACGAGACAGCACCGGTCAGATTTATTTTCTTTTGGGTTCCATATCCGACCACCACTACTTCATCAATAGCTTTTGTTGATGCTATGAGTGTGATATTCATTTGAGATTTGGTAATTAACGCTTCTTGTTTTATATATCCAATATACGAAACTACCAAGGTTCCTTTTCCATTCGGGGCATTAATTGAGAAATTGCCATCAACATCTGAAGCAACACCAATATCTGTTCCTTTTAAAGTAACCGATGCACCAATGATTGGCTTATCGTCATCACCGGTAATAAAACCGGTAATTCTTTCAGTTTGTCCGTAAGCATGCTGAGCTACCAACATGATTAGCAGCACAAGAAAAAATGTGATTTTCTTTGTCATGATTTAGATTGTTTTGGTTTATTAGAAATTAAAAAGGTTGCAATAATCGCCTTCTTCCGGAAAAAGGGTTTTATCTATCAGGATTGATGCCTTACATATGCTTTTATGGTGGCACACTCCCTATTTTCACTTGTCCCAAAAGGTCTGATTGTATATTCACCGACCGCTGCCGGCACTATAAATGTTTCTGCATAATGTACCACAAAAGGCTTGAAGGCATTTGTAGGGCTTTCAACGATAGCCTCATTCCCTTCAACCAAATTCAACACATTTACGCTTTCACCTGTTTGGTGAATAACGGTTTTTGTAAACCAATGCCTGCGAGTTTCAATAAATTCATTTTTATGAAGCCCGGTACGTTCTTCACGCCATCCATCACCTTCTGCAATCAACTCAACCTGATTGACGAGATGGTCCAGACAATACTTAGTATCGCGGTTCCATTGTATAACATTAGCCCCGTGATCAATATTAATTGGCCTGGGTTTTCCGTCTAGTCCAAGACGATTCCAGTCATATAATTTAAAGGTGAAAATATAGGGAGTTGCACTTATTTCGAGTACCATGCCATTGATACCGGAACAATGTATGGTACCATTAGGAATCAGGAAATGATCGTGCTTTTTGGCAGGAAATTTATTGATGTATTTTTCAGTATCAAATGCAGTACCAGACTCCTGAGCCAATCGTAAATCTGAAAGCATCTCATTGGGTTCAATAGTTGATTTCAATCCCAAAAAAACGGTTGCATCTGGTTTGGCATCAAGCATATAATAGCTTTCATCCTGTGTATAATTCATACCAAACCGGTCACGAATATATTGCGTGGTCGGATGTACCTGAAGACTCAGATTCCCTCCCTCGACGGTATCCAAAAAGTCAAAACGAATGGGGAATTCTTTTCCAAAACGCGATTCAACAGGTTCACCAAGTAATTCTTTACTTTTATAAAAAACCAAATTGATACTTGGTATTTCAATAATCTGACCATCTACTTCAAAAAGTAAACTGTTTTCCTCAGGTACACCGTCAAAGGCCCATGCAAAATTCTGTTGAGACTTATCCAGATCACATACCTCTTTCATCCATTGTCCGCCCCAGGGACCCGGATCAAAATAGGGCACCAGTCTGAACGGACTTTTCGAAACAGCAGATAAGCCATCCAGCAAGGTTTGAGCAGCAATCATTTTCGGTTCGTCTTTTTTATTGGTATCTAACCAAAAATCAGCTTTATCAAACAACTTTTGCTTTAATTTGTCGCAAACGCGCCAATCCACAAAAAATGCGCGTTTATATTGAATGCCCGGAGCCTCATCAATGTTATTAAGTCCAAGGTTGCAAACTTCTTGCCGGCGCTGTCTCAATTGTATTTCCCATCTGGCCATATCTGCATAAACCAAACAATCGCATTCTTCACAAATCAAAGATGCTGCATGTCCATAAACAATCACCAAACCGGCTTGATCTTGTATTTTATTGCGGAGTTTTTCAATTTTTTCAGTATCAATAAACTCATTATAGGAAAGTCTGGTCATATAACCGAATATGGCATCGTCTGTCACATCCGGATAGGTCATTTCAAGTATTTTTTCCTCGGGATAAAAGGCCTCTTCTGAATGAATGAAACAACTGTATTTCAAACACTTTAATTCATCAGTCAATTCTTTATGATACACGCCCTGATAACATTCTACGACTAAAATGTAGCGTCTGGATAATGAATTGTTTATTTTATTGTTCAATTCTTCCCTGATTGAATCCCAACCGGTAAAAGATTGACCGGTAATAGAAAAAAAAGGTGTTTTATTATAATTCGACATTACTAAATTATTTAATGATCAATCTGGCTCATCGCTTTATAATACTGATATTTAAAAATATTAGATCATCCATATTTGTATTTACATCTATTGAACAGTATTTTTAATATTAATGTTCATTTCTTAGGGTTGAAAAAAATGTTTTTGATAATCAAAAAATATTTCGGAACAAAAATGCGAATGATTTATTAATTAATGTATAACTTTGTTACGATTCACTTGTACTATCTTACGTTTTAATAAATACTGAAACATGCCAAAGCTGAAAGAAGGTTTTAAGGGACAGCGCCTCATCACCATCAGTCCGGAAATCCTGTTGAGCAGTCAACATAACCCATTGACAAAGAGTCTATATATAACGAAGATTGGATTTTTCCCTGCTGTTAAATACCACTATAACAGGAAGGATAAAGGGGTGGATTACTATATTCTGATTTATTGCACATCAGGTGAAGGTTGGTATAAAATTGCCGATAAAACCTATGTAATCAAAGAAAATCAGTACATAATGCTTCCACCAAACACGCCCTACAGCTTTGGTGCAAATGCCAAAAATCCATGGACCATCTATTGGATTCATTTCAAGGGCTCCTTGTCTTCCTATTTTTTTAACACACCCATGTTGCCGCATCAGATTTTGCCTGAGTCTGATTCCAGATTACAGGATCGCTTGCAAATGTTTGAAGAGATATATGACAACCTGGAGTTGAGCTATCATAGTGACCATTACAGTTATGCTTCTCTTTGCCTGTATCACTTTTTAGCTTCATTCAAATTTGTCGAACAGTTCCGTAGGGTTCGAAACCGGGATGTCAGGGAACATGAGTTCAGCGAAAAGGTTATTTACTATATGCGTGAAAATGTGGAGAACAATCTGACCCTCGAGCAACTGTCCAAACAATTCAAATTGTCACAGTCTCAATTCTCGGCGCGTTTCCAACAAGAGACCAAGCAATCTCCAATCAAATATTTTATCACGCTTAAAATTGAAAAATCCTGCCAATATATTGAGTTGACAAACATGAAGATCAGTGAAATATATCCAAAATTGGGATTTCAGGATGCAGCCTATTTCAGCAGAATATTTACCAAAATAATGGGAATTTCACCATCCAGGTACAGAGAGAGGGAAAAATCAACGATAACTGCAAATTGAACAATCACGCCCCTGGTCATGAAAAACAAAACTTGCCACCTTTGCCTGTTTCACGAATGACAATAACCTGTGGGAAACTTATCCACTAATTTACATTCTTCTGTTCAAGTCCATAACCTTTCTTCTTATCCTCTTTCTTTAACGCAATGGCTACAAAGATGGACAACAAGGCAAAACCTGAAAAGATCAGCATTACCAGCGTATAGTCGTATGAAATGACACCTTCAGCAGTTGTGGTTTTGCAGAAATTTTCCAGCACTTTTCCAACCAGAAATGGTACGCCCATCAAACCAATGTTCTGAATGTAGAATATCAACGCATACGCCGAACCAAGCTGCTTTTCAGGAATGATTTTCGCAACCGACGGCCACATGGCAGAAGGCACCAGTGAAAAGGCAATGCCCAGAACAATCATCAAAGCAACTGCAAGCATCCAGTTGTTCAGGAAAGGAACCGAGAAAATTAAGTGGACAAACAACAACATGAATGCACCCAGAATCATAATGGAAGCGCCCTTGCCTTTCTTGTCGTAAATGCCGCCAAACAGCGGAGTCAGCAAGATCGTACCAAAAGGAAGCAACATGGGTATAAGCCCTGCCAAATCCGGATTCACATTAAATTTATTCACCATCAAATCGGTAGCGTATTTCAAGAATGGGAATACACAGGAATAAAAAAGGACGCAAAGCAAAGCAATCAACCAAAAACCTTTGTTCGTCAATATGACTTTAACATCCGACATGCGGAAACTTTCTTCTTCTTCACCTGTTGAAGCAGCACTGATTTCCTTATCCAGTTTCTTATCCATAAAAGTATAGATGAAAAAGGCAATCATACCGGCACACAAAGCGACCGCTCCCAAAAAAATAGGTGCAGAAAGATTAGCGCCAGTTGATGTTTTAAACAGATTGGCAAAAGGTATGGTAAAGCCCATAGCTAAAGCTGTACCAATTCTGGCCAATGCAACTTGAATACCCATTGCAGTAGCCATTTCTTTTCCTCTGAACCATTTCACAATAATCTTTGAAACGGTAATACCGGAAACTTCACACCCAACACCAAAGATGGCAAATCCAATAGAGGCTATCATAACCTGACTATTTATACCAAACAATATTGTTGAAGATAATGCGGGAGTTGATATGGCATAAAATTTAATTGCAGCTCCAACTACCATCGTTAATGTAGAGGCCATTCCAGTAAAACGGATGCCCATTTTATCCAGAACCAGACCGCCAAGTATCAACAACAGAAAGAACACATTGAACCAACCGTATGCACTTGTGAAGAATCCATAATCACTACTATCCCATCCATTCTGGCTTTCGAGCAGAGTTTTTAATGGTGCCATCACATCCGTGAAGAAATAAGCCGCCATCATCGTAAACGAGACGATGCAAAGAGCAGTCCATCTCGCAGCTGTAGAGTTGCGGATGGACATTTGAACTTTT
>Ga0209125_1001154_pt1 | contig 26805 bp, 26 predicted proteins | sample BarGraIncub1131A_FD_184503 | JGI IMG/M metagenome (GOLD analysis project Ga0209125, IMG submission 184503) | Arctic peat soil microbial communities from Barrow, Alaska - Barrow Graham LP Incubations 11-31A (SPAdes) (version 2) | ecosystem: Environmental > Terrestrial > Soil > Wetlands > Peat... | reverse complement strand
TTACACATTTCATGTACAGTATCATGGATTGCATCATAGTTAAGTTTTTTAGCTAAAGTAGCTAAGTCCTTCTTACCTTGGCAAGCTCCGTGTTCAGCAGCAACTCTCATTTCAAGATTTTTCTTAGTGTCTGATGTTACTACTTCTCCGAGCATTTCAGCAAATTTTGAAGCATGATCAGCTTCTTCAAATGCTATTCTTTTATAAGCTTCTGCAACTTCTGGGAATCCTTCTCTATCAGCTTGACGGCTCATTGCTAAATACATGCCAACTTCAGTACATTCTCCAACAAAATTAGCTCTTAATCCTTCTACAACTTCAGCGTCTACGCCTTTAGCAACTCCTATTTTATGTTCATCTGCCCAAGACATATCAGTATCATCTTTCTCTACAAACTTATCACTTTTTGCACCACAAACTGGACAAACATCTGGTGCTGAATCGCCTTCGTGGATATAACCACATACTGTACAAACAAATTTTTTCATATTAATTTCCCCCTCGTAGTTCTCTGGGGTAGATAACAACTATTATTTGCTATCTCCCCTTAATTTTATTGTTTTAGAAAACAATTACTATATGTAATATAGTTTACTTATTAGCTAGGAAATTTATATTTAAATTACCTATAATGTAACTATACATCAACGGATAACAATTATCAAGTAAAATTTAATATTTATAAGAAAAAAATTTATGTGTCCAAAATTAAATTAATATATCTTTAAGGCCATCTAAATCTTTTATTTGAACTAACCTCTTATTGAAATCTATTAGGCCATCCTCCTTCATATTAATAAACTCTCTTGAAAGGGAGGGTCTCTGAACACCTAGATGTTCAGCAAGGTCTTTTCTAGAAATAGGTAGTGTAAGCTCTGTAGTTTTTTGAATTTCATATTGAGAGAGTAAGTAATTAGATATTTTTTGTCTTAAGGTTTCAAAAGAGAGTTCTTTAATTTTTCTATTTAATAAAAGAATTTTACTTGATAGAAGTCGCATGAAATTATTCAATACTTTAGGGTAGGCGCTACACATTGCTATAATATCTTTTTTTGAGATATAAATTATAATTGAACCTTTAGAAGCTACTATTGTAGCCGGGTATATATTTGTCTCTGAAAAAGCTATTGCCTCACCAAAAGTTTTTCCTCTATTTAGTTTTGCCAGTGTAACCACTTTCCCACTAGCATAATGTTTTTGTACTTCAAGTTCGCCCGCCATTACAATTCCCAGGGAGTTACAGATATCGCCTTCTAGTGCAATTATGCAGGTTCGGCATTCAACGCAGTTTTTACAGTTATCTGAAATAGAATAATTTATATTTACAATTAAGTTTTGCAATTCTTCAATAGTTAAATCTTTAAATAAAATACAATGCTTTAAACAATCTATAAGTTTATCCATAAAATCACCTTCAAATTTTAATTTGGTAACATGAGTTACATATTATCATAAGTAATTCTATTATAATTTATATATACAGTCAATTAAATAATTAATTAGGTACATAAAAATAAATAGAATAGTATAATCAAATTAAGTGTGATTTATTTGAATGTAATTTATAAAAAAAATATATAAAAATACAGGAGGCTTTAAAATGAAAAGGAATATTATAAGTATAGATGAAAATAAATGTAATGGTTGTGGAATATGTATAAGCGGTTGTCATGAAGGTGCCATAGAGCTCGTTAATGGGAAGGCTAAATTAATAAGCGATGAGTATTGTGACGGCCTTGGAGACTGTCTACCTCAGTGCCCTACGGATGCTATTAAAATAATCCAAAGAGATGCTACAGATTATGATCTCCAGGCTGTTGAAATAAAAAAGGAGCAAAATACTATGAAGCCTAATTTGCCTTGTGGCTGCCCTGGTACAATGGAAAAATCTATAAAAAGAAGTTCGGATTTAAATATAAATGCAGCACCCATTAAAATAAATAAGCATGCACAAGTATCGGTAGCTTCCGAATTAAACCAATGGCCAATACAGTTAAAACTAGTTAATTCTAAGGCTGGATTTTTAAATGGTGCAGATATATTGATTGCAGCAGATTGCACGGCTTATGCTTATGGAAATTTTCATAAGGAGTTTATTAATGGAAGAGTAACGTTGATAGGCTGTCCGAAGCTTGATGATAATGGTTATTATAAAGAGAAAATTGTTGAAATATTAAAAAACAATGATATTAAGAGCATAACAGTAGTTAGAATGGAAGTACCTTGTTGCGCAGGCATTGTTAGTTCTGTTAAGGGGGCTATGCTTGAGGCTGGAATAATAGTACCATATAAAGAGGTAACTATTGGTATAAACGGAGTAATAATTTAGGTTTGTTAACCACGCTTTAAAACTATATTTTTCTTATACTTGTGCAGTTTTTGAAAGCGTATATTATGCAAAATAATATACGCTTTTTTAAATTTATTGTAAATTAATATAAATAGCATACTAAACACTTTAAATTATTATTTTTTTAGTGTAAAATGATGTAGATTGATTATTAGATTATTGATTTAATTTCTCATCTACATAATTAAAATATATTGATGTGAGGTATATTTATGGCAAGAATTGACAAACATAATTATTATTTAGATATATGTGAAACCATATCTGAACGAGGAACTTGTATGCGGAGAAATTTTGCAGCCATAATAGTAAAAAATGATGAAATTATGTCTACAGGATATACGGGAGCACCTAGGGGCAGAGTGAATTGTTGTGATTTAGGGATTTGTAGAAGAGAAGAATTAAAAATTCCAAGAGGTACAAGATATGAGCTTTGTAGATCAGTACATGCAGAACAAAATGCAATTATATCAGCTAGAAGAAATGATATGATAGGGGCGACGTTGTATTTAGTTGGAAAAGAGGTAAATAGCGGTGAATTAGTTAATAACGCAGCTCCTTGCTCTTTGTGCAAGAGATTTATAATTAATTCAGGTATAGAGAAAGTAATAATTAGAGATAACAATATAGAATATAAAATCGTATATGTAGAGGAATGGATAGAAAATGATGACTCACTTCAAGGTGATGGTGGATATTAATTATGAAATTTTATAAATCACATTTATTTATTAAATTCATAAATTTCAACCTATATTTATCAAATAAAAACACTGTTTTTGTGAAAGAAAGGTTTTTTTATGAGTAATATTTATATTTTAGCAATAATTACAGCTTTAATATCTTTTATAATTACTCCTTTAGTTAAGCAATTTGCAATAAGGGTTAATGCCATTGATATTCCTAAAGATGAAAGAAGAGTTCATGTTAAGCCTGTTCCAGTTATGGGAGGGCTCGCTATATATATATCTTTTGTTATAGGCACAATTTTATATAATGGTATTTTAACAACCTCTCAGCTAGGCATTATTATTGGAGCAACTATAATTGTTGTTGGTGGCATAATGGATGATATTAAAGAGTTAAGCCCTAAATACAAGCTTCTAATACAAATAGCGGCGGCTATTTGCCTTATAATAGCAGGTGTAAGAATTACAATTTTAACTAATCCTTTTAGAGAATTCTATCCTTACGTAAACATAGGGTGGGTTACTATACCTGTAACAATAATATGGATTGTAGGTGTAACTAATGCTTTTAATCTAATAGATGGGTTAGACGGACTCGCAGCAGGGATAGCATTTATATCCTGTGTTACTCTAATGATAGTTTCAATAATTAATGGAAGACTAGAGCCAGCATTTTTAACTGCTGTATTAAGTGGTGCGATTTTAGGGTTTTTACCATATAATTTCAATCCAGCTTCTATTTTTATGGGGGATACGGGCTCTCAATTATTAGGGTTCCTTTTAGCGGCAATTTCAATTGAGGGGGCCATTAAATCTGCAACGGCCTTTGTTATTGCAGTACCAATTTTAGCTTTTGCATTACCTATTTATGACACCCTTTTTGCTATGATTAGAAGGAAAGCAAATGGGAAATCTATAATGCAAGCAGATAAAGGTCATTTGCACCATCGGCTTTTAGATATGGGGCTTAGTCAAAAACAAGCAGTTATTATTATGTATTTTATAAGTGCAATATTAGGGGGAATTGCAATTATAGCCATGCAAATTAGTAATGAAAGAGCTTATTTTTTGTTAGCATTAGTAATGGTTATAACAGTTTCAACAGCTTGGAAATATGGCATTTTTAAGCATAAAGAGTGACTTGTATATTTTTAAAATTAGTATTAATTGTTATAATTTAAATTGAGTTAAATTAGGAGGTTACCCTGGTGGAAAGTATTAAAGTAATAGTGATATTTGGTACAAGACCTGAGGCTATAAAAATGGCACCTCTAGTTAAAGAATTAGAAAAAGTTTCTCAAATACAATGTGTGGTATGCGTAACTGCTCAGCATAGAGAACTCTTAGACCAAGTCTTGGAACTTTTTAACATAGTGCCTCAATATGACTTAAACATAATGAAATCAAAACAAAGCTTAACAGGAATAACCTGCTCTGTACTTTCGGGTCTGGAGGAGATTTTTGAGAGCGAGAAGCCGGATGTAGTACTTGTACATGGAGATACTACCACGACATTTGCTGCGTCCCTTGCAGCTTTTTATAGAAAAATACCCGTTGGACATGTAGAAGCTGGGCTTAGGACTCATAATAAGTTTTTTCCTTATCCAGAAGAAATTAATAGGAAGCTAACTGGAGCACTAGCAGATATGCATTTTGCACCTACTACTACCTCTAAAGAAAACCTATTAAGAGAGGGAATAGAGGAAAGTGCTATTTTTGTTACAGGAAATACAGTTATCGATGCTATGAAGTATACAATTAAAGAGGACTATATTTTTGAGAATCGTGAGTTAAATGAAATTGATTATAAAAGTAAAAAAGTTATAATAGTTACAGCTCATAGGAGAGAAAATTGGGGAATTGGAATTGAAAATATATGTAATGCACTGAAAATTGTTGCTTGCGAAAATAAAGATGTGGAAGTACTGTGTCTAGTTCATCCAAATCCAGTAGTAAAAGATATGGTTGACAGAATTTTAAAAGATGAAGATAGAATACATTTGCTACAGCCTATTGACACGGGTGAAATGCACAATTTAATGAAGAAGTGTTATCTAGTAATGACTGACTCAGGGGGAATTCAAGAAGAAGCTCCTCATTTAGGTAAGCCTGTTTTAGTGCTTAGGGATGTTACGGAGAGAGTAGAGGCAGAGCATGCTGGTACTGTAAGGCTAGTTGGGACAGATGTGAAGAAAATTGTATTAAATGCTAATAAGCTTATAAGAAATGCAGATGAGTATAATCATATGAGTAAATCAATTAATCCTTATGGTGATGGAAATGCTTCCGTTAAAATAGTAGATTCACTATTAAAGTATTTTAAGATATATTAAAATCTTGTTTAAATGGGTTTAAGAATTTAGAAATTAAATTCTTAAACCTATTTTTTAGCATTTTTATAAATAAAAATGCATTAAAATAACAGTTTAATAAGTTCTAAAATTCATATTTAATTACGACAAACTAAGATGCTTAAATGTATTGTTTATCCTCATATGTGGTATTCATAAGCTTATATGGACTAAAACATGAAAATAATATGTATATTTTCAATGATATATGATATGATTAAAAAAGATATATGGGAAATAATGAAATATTCAAAATGAAATATTGCAATTGTGTAAAAAAAACAAAAAAAATAAATGAAAATATTTTATTCTATAGAGTTTTTGTAAATGTTTAACTAAATATAAATTATAATAAAAAGTTCCTAAAGGTTTATAAAATCAGTATTATTCAAATCCTAGATGGAAATGTTGAGAATATTCAGAATATTAAGCACATTAAAAGAAATAAATCAATTGAATAAATAAAGAAAGAAATTATTTGATAAGCCGTAATATATGTTAATATAGATGTACATAGAGGAAACACGAGGTTTTAACCAAAAAATCGACTAATATGCTATTATATATCTTAAAATTGATGAATTCAAGGTTTTATTTATGAAAATTAGTAGACTATAATTGAATTTGTTAGTATATGGCGAGGAGAAGAAAAAAAGTGAACAATGATTTTAAAAATATGTTTAAGAAAATTGTTATATATGATTTTTTTATTTCTTTGATTTTTACTGCAGTGATTTATTTTACAGCTAAATCATATGCATTATTTTTTTTATTAGGGTTAATAATAGCATTAATGAATTTTTATGTTAATGGCATTTTAGTTGAGTATTCTCTTAATAATAAAAATACAAAAAATACAGGGATAATAATATTAGGATTCTTCATAAGAGTTTTTTTTGTAAGTATCATTGGCTTTTTCATTGGTAGACATAATATGTTTAATATAATTGCATATATTTCCGGGTATAGTTCGCAGTTTATATCTTTAGTGTATTATGGAATAAATAATAAGGACATTGAAAGGAAGTGATTTAATGGAAAAAATATACCCGTTGTTTCATATTAAGCTCTTTGGATATAGCATTGGAATTGCATCTAGTATAGTTGTTCAGTGGGTAATAATAGTTTTAGTAGCTTTTTTATGTATTTACTTTACAAGCAACTTGAAAATAATTCCTGATAAGAAACAGAATATAATAGAGATAATTATGGATGCTATAAACAATCTTGTTAGGAATAATATGGGTGAAGACTACATGGGTTTTGTACCCTTTATTGGAACATTCGCAATTTTTATAGCTATTATGAATAATACTGGACTGATAGGTGTTAAGGCACCAACAGTAGATTATAGTGTACCGTTAGCACTAGCATTAATAACATTCGTTGTTGTTCAATGGTTTGCAATTAAAAAAATAGGGTTAGGTCACTATTTCAAAGGATATGTTCAGCCATATGCATTTATATTACCAATTACATTAATAGAGCGAATTATGCTTCCGGTTTCATTAAGTTTTCGACTATTTGGCAATATGATGGCAGGTGTGGTAATTATAGATTTGGCTTATAAAAGTTTAGGAAGTTTATCTATGTTCGCTCAATTAGTTTTACCAATACCGTTACATTTTTATTTTGATTTATTTGATGGACTTATCCAAATGCTTATTTTTGTTATGTTGACAATGGTTAATATAAAGGTTATAGCAGAACATTAAATTTAGTTTTTAAAAATTAAGGAGGAATATTTTATGGATTCAGCAGCATTAATTACAGGACTGTCGGCAATAGGTGCAGGACTTGCAGCAATAGGTTGTATAGGAGGAGGAATAGGAACAGGTAACGCTGCGGCGAAAGCTGTAGAGGGCGTTGCAAGACAGCCGGAAGCTAGGGGCGCTATCACTAGTACATTAGTTATAGGCGCTGCATTTTCAGAAGCTACAGCTATTTATGCATTTTTAATAGCATTAATTTTAGCGTTTAAGTAATATGGTATATATCAAAATTAATAATTTTGAAATTAGGCCTGAAGGGGGCTTTAATAGAGAATGGATGTAAAATTTTCTACAATTATATTTACTATAATAAATTTTATAATTTTGCTTTTTATCTTAAAACGCTTTTTAATTGAGAAAGTAAACAAAATAATGGACGATAGACAAAATGGAATTAATGTGTCTATTAAGAAAGCTAAGGATGACGAAGAAAAAGCAGAAGCTTCAAGAAAAGAAAAAGAACTATTGTTGCATGAGTCAAGGAAAAAAGGAAGACAAATAGTAGAAGAATATAAAACGAATGCACAAAACGTTTCTAAAGAGATTATTGATGATGCAAAAAAAGAATCAATAATAGTTTTGGAAAGAGGAAGAGTAGAACTTGAAAGAGAAAAAGAAAAAGCACAAAGTGAAATTAAAAAACAAGTTATAGATCTATCTTTAATATTGTCTGAAAAGGCTCTTGAAAAGCATATAGATGAAAAAGAACATAGAAGATTGATTGAGGACTTTATCTTTAAGGTGGGTAGCTAAAATGTATGAATACTTAGATAAAAGATATGCGCTAGCACTTTATACAGTTGCTGAGGAAAAAGGAAAAGTAGAAGAGTATTTAAATGACCTAAGAGAAATTGTTTCACTTATGAAGAACGACGCTGAGTTTCTTAAGGTTATTAAATACCCACAAATAAGTACTTCTGCAAAAAAGAAGATGTTCATTAAGATTTTTAAGGGCAGAATTGACGAGGACCTTTTATCTTTTTTACTTATTCTTATAGAGAAAGATAGAATATTGTTTACTGAGGAAAAACTTAAAGAAATGGAAAAAATCCACTTAGAGCGTAATAATACATTACTAGTGGAGGTTATAACAGTTATACCTCTTGAAGTATCTGAAAAAGAAAACTTACGCGTGAAGTTATTCAAAATGTATGATAAGAATATTATTTTTCATGAAAAATTAGATAAAAACATTATAGGTGGAGTATATATTAGGGTTGGCGATGACGTTATTGATGGCACAGTAAAAGGTAAATTAGATGAAATGAAAAAATTAATGTTTAAATAGGAATAGAGGTGAGTTTATGAATATAAAACCAGAAGAGATAACATCCATAATAAAGAAAGAAATTGAAAGATACGAAAAGAAAATTGACACTGTTGACTCGGGAACCATAATTCAAATAGGTGATGGAATTGCCAGAGTATATGGTTTAGATGAATGCATGGAAGGAGAACTTCTAGAATTCCCCAATGGGATATTTGGTATGGCACTGAATCTAGAACAAGACAATGTGGGATGTGTACTACTAGGGACAGGGGAAGGTATCAAAGAAGGCGATGTAGTAAAGAGAAGTGGCAGAGTAGTTGAAGTTCCTGTAGGGGAGGCTTTAATAGGAAGAGTTGTAAATTCTCTAGGTGTGCCAATAGACGGTAAGGGTCCAATTAAGACTACAGAGACAAGAGCAGTAGAAGTAGAAGCACCTGGAGTTATTGAAAGACAATCCGTTAAAGTACCTCTTCAAACAGGAATAAAAGCAATAGACTCTATGGTGCCAATTGGAAGAGGGCAAAGGGAACTTATAATTGGAGATAGGCAAACAGGTAAAACAGCTTTGACTATAGATACTATCTTAAATCAGAAGGGTAAAGATGTTGTATGTATATATGTTGCCATTGGTCAAAAACAATCTACTGTTGCACATATTGTTAACACATTATCTGAAATGGGAGCTTTAGATTATACTATAGTTGTAGCATCCACAGCTTCTCATTCAGCACCACTTCAGTATTTAGCACCCTATGCTGGATGTAGTATGGGAGAATACTTTATGAACAAAGGCAGAGATGTATTAATAGTGTATGATGATTTATCTAAGCACGCAGTAGCCTATAGAGCTATGTCACTATTACTCCGTAGACCACCAGGCAGAGAAGCTTACCCTGGAGATGTATTTTATATTCATTCAAAGTTATTAGAAAGAGCAGCAAAACTTTCAGATAAATTAGGTGGGGGGTCATTAACTGCCCTTCCTATAATAGAAACCCTTGCAGGGGATGTTACTGCATATATACCAACTAATGTTATTTCTATAACAGATGGTCAAATATTTCTTGAGGCAGAATTGTTCCATTCAGGACAAAGGCCAGCTGTTAATGCTGGAATATCTGTATCAAGGGTTGGTGGAAATGCTCAAACAAAAGCTATGAAACAAGTTACGGGATCGTTAAGGCTTGAACTAGCGCAATATAGGGAACTTGCAGCTTTTGCACAATTTGGTACGGATCTTGATAAAGATGCGAAAATGAGACTTGAAAAAGGAAAAAGACTAATTGAAATATTAAAGCAAGATCAATATATGCCAGTATCAGTAGAAAAGCAAGTTATGATTTTCTTTGCTGGAGCTAATAACTATCTAATGGATATTCCAGTACATCAAGTGACCAGATTCGAAAGTGAATTTTTGGAGTACATGGACACACATTATAGAGAAGTAGGCAAACAAATAGCAGATGAAAAGGTACTAACTGATAAAATAAAACAACAACTTGTTGAGGCTATAGAAGAGTTCAAAAAGATATTTTCAATTGAAAAGTATTAACCACATTTAACAAGGAAATAGTTAATACTTCACCTTTAGGTGATAATTAATTTGCCCTCATAATATATTTATGGGGACTGAGGAGAGGTGAAACATGGCAGGTATGGGGCTTCTTGCGATTAAACGGAGAATAAAATCCATAACAAACACTACTAAAATCACCAGAGCCATGGGACTAGTTGCCACATCTAAATATAAAAAAATAAGAAAAAAGGTAGATGCTAACAATAATTATCTATATGAGCTAGAGGAAGCTATCAAGCAAGTTAAAGAAAATTATGAAGATGATAGTATCTATATAAGAGGAAATGATAACAGCAAAAAATTGTATGTTGTATTGACCTCAGACACAGGTCTCTGTGGCGGCTTTAATTGGTCAGTAGTAAATGAAATCGTTGATAAATTAAAAACAGACAAAGAAGATTACAACATAATTGTTGTGGGCCAAAAGGGAAGAATTATATTTAAAAAGCTTAATATTGAAACTGTGGCTGAATACGTTGATATTTTAGATAAACCTTCTCAAAAGGAAGCTAACACTATTAGTAATCATGTACTTAGTATGTATAAAAATTGCGAAGTAGGTGAAGTTTACATCGTTTATAAAAAGCTTGTTTCAACGTTGAAAAATGAAGTTAAAATTGAAAAGCTGCTTCCTCTATATTTTGATGCCAAAGAGAATAATAATAAAGATTATGTAGATATTAGTGCTATAAATGAAAAGACAATGTATGAAATCACTTCATTATTTCTAAGTGGCAAAGTGTTGAATTCATTGCTACATTCAAAAGCTAGTGAGCACAGGGCTAGAATGGAGTCTATGGGATCAGCTACTAACAACGCTAATGATATACTTGATAGACTTAATTTAAGTTATAATAGAATTAGACAAAGCGCTATTACACAAGAAATTGCAGAAATAGTTGGAGGAGCAGAAGCTCAAAGGTAAAAAGGAGAGAAAACAATGCCAGGACATATAGGAAAAGTCGTTCAAATAATAGGCCCTGTTATAGATATAAAATTTGACTCAGATAGTCTTCCTAATATCTACAACAGCATCGAAATTCAAATGGAAGATAGGATAGTTGTAGCTGAGGTTGAACAACATATTGGTGATGATATTATAAGAGCAGTAGCTATGGAAAGTACTGAAGGTTTAAGAAGAGGGCTTGAGGCTGTTGACACAGGTAGTGCAATAACAGTACCTGTTGGAAATGTAGTTCTAGGAAGGTTATTTAATGTTCTTGGAAAGCCTATGGATGAATTGGGAGAAGTTAAGGTAGATACATATATGCCTATCCACAGATTAGCCCCGACCTTTGAAGAACAATCCGTTGAACCGGAGGTGTTTGAAACAGGTATTAAGGTAATAGACTTAATAGCACCATATCAAAAAGGTGGAAAAATTGGTCTTTTTGGTGGTGCAGGAGTTGGCAAAACTGTTCTTATTCAAGAGCTTATGAATAATATTGCAAAAGAACATAATGGGCTTTCGGTATTTACCGGAGTTGGTGAGAGAACAAGAGAAGGTAATGATCTTTATAATGAGATGAAAGAATCAGGAGTTATATCTAAAACAGCTTTAGTTTTCGGGCAGATGAATGAACCACCAGGAGCTAGAATGAGAGTTGCATTAACTGGACTTACCATGTCAGAGTATTTTAGAGATCATGGGCAAGACGTATTGTTATTCATAGATAATATCTTTAGATTTACGCAGGCTGGTTCAGAAGTATCCGCCCTCCTGGGCAGAATACCAAGTGCTGTTGGTTATCAACCAACACTTGCGACAGAAATGGGAGAATTACAAGAGCGAATCACCTCGACAAAGCAAGGATCTATTACATCTGTTCAGGCTGTATATGTGCCAGCGGATGATTTAACAGATCCTGCTCCGGCTACTACATTTAGTCATTTAGATGCTACTACAGTTCTTTCTAGAGGAATAGTTGAACTTGGTATTTATCCAGCTGTAGACCCTCTAGAATCGACTTCAACAATGCTTGATCCTAGAATAATTGGTCGTGAACATTATGATGTTACAATAAAGGTTAGACATATCCTTGAAAGATATAAAGAACTTCAAGACATTATTGCAATACTAGGACTAGATGAATTATCAGAAGAAGATAAAATAGTGGTATTAAGAGCGAGAAAAGTTCAAAGATTTTTATCGCAACCATTTACTGTAGCTGAGCAATTTACTGGGATGAAGGGAAAATTTGTACCAGTAAAAGAAACAGTAAGGGGATTTAAAGAAATACTTGAAGGCAAGCATGACAAATTACCAGAAGCAGCATTTATGTTTGTTGGAACTATAGAAGAGGCAATAGAAAAAGCAAAAACTATGGCTACTTAATAAGGTATTTTTAAGAATATGTACAATGAAAGGTCAGTGCTTTTATATGGGAAATAATATAAAGCTAACTATACTTACTCCTGAAAAGGAGTTTTATAGTGGCGAGATCCTGAGTTTGAACACAGAGGGTGAGGATGGAAGATTTGGTATCCTTGCTAATCATGTTCCTATGGTATCTTCACTAAAACCAACGGTTACAACATTTACAGAGCCAAATGGTAAAGAATTAAAAGCTTTTACATCAACAGGGATTTTAAGGGTATACTCAGGGGTCGTAGAATTATTATGCAGCGCCTGTGAATGGCCGGAAGATATAGATGTTTTAAGAACCAACAAGGCCAAAGAAAGAGCAGAAGAAAGATTACTTCATAAGGATGGAATTGATGTTGAAAGAGCTGAAAATGCGCTTTTAAGATCGCTCATGAGAATCAAGTTAAACAATTAAACATTATAAAAAGGAGATATTAATTTATTTCCTTTTTTTTTGCTTAGAAACGAACTAAAATGTGGTTATATTTTTTTTAGCACATTTTCATTATAATTTAATATATTAATAATATAAAGAATAGACATATGATTAATTGTAAGAATATCCCTACCGATATAATGAATCAAATAACCCTCTTCACATTTGTGCTGAGGGATGATTTTATTAATAGCAAAAATATTTAAAAACCATTATTTATAGAATAAAAAAATAAATTATGGTCAAGAATTTAATTGAAGGGTAGGGGGATTGAAATGAAAAGAAAAAGCATTGCACTTTTGTGTATAGTATTGTGTCTGATTATTTTACAAGTTAATGTTATATTGTCAAATGCACAGGAGAAAATTAATTTATTCGACGAAATATTACTACAAACTAAAAGCAAAACTGTAGAATATGGATTGAAAACATCATTTAAAACTCAGGAAGACCCAAAAGTGGTTTGTGACTATTTAATTAAAAATTTGGGATTTGATAACAATGAAATTAAATTAAACAATTATGAAAATGAAGATTCATATGGTATAGAGTTTTCAAGTGAGAATCTTAACGGATATATAGAAGCATTAAAACACAATAATGAGAATGTTATAACAATAAACATAAGCGAGAAGGATAATGAAAATGGTTTAGATACTCTTAAAAATAAAGTTAGCAAGAGTATTGGTAATGGAGTCAAAAACATTAAATATTTTCAATATTTGAAGGCTAAAATGTTAGAAAGTAGCACAAATGTAAGCAATGAAGATATTTATGGTGTTAATAAAAGGATATTGAAAATTTTAAAATCTCATGGAACTGTAAATATTGAGACTGTAAGTATAAATAATGGGCTAAGTACTATAGCATATACAAAACAGTACGACAGTAAGGTAAATAATAGCAAGTTAATTGATTTTAATTATGCAGTATGTGATTATTCATCTGGAAGGTACATTATCATAGGCACACCCGAAATAATTACAACTTATTAGAAACTAACAATATAATGGAGGATAAAAATGGATAAATTGGTTATAAAAGGTGGGAAAAAATTACAAGGTGAAGTGAATATTAGTGCATCTAAAAACTCAGTGCTTCCTATACTTGTAGCAACCATATTAAACGGTAATAATTGTACCATTGAAAATGCGCCTATGCTTGAAGATGTATTTGTAATTTGTGAAGTACTGAAATCTCTTAAAGCAAATGTTAGTATAGATAGAATAAATAAAAAGGTGAAAATTAATACTGCTAACCTATTTGATAATGACGCTAACGATGAATTAGTAAGAAAGATGAGGGCATCCTTTTTAATAATGGGGCCTATGCTTGGTAGATTTGGAGCTTTCAAAATTTCACTACCTGGGGGTTGTAATATTGGAACTAGGCCAATTGATCTTCATTTAAAGGGACTTGCGGCCCTGGGTGCAGATATAACAGTAGGCCACGGGTATGTGGAAGCAAAAGCAAGGAAACTAAGAGGCAGCAACATATACTTAGATTATCCTTCAGTAGGCGCTACAGAAAATATAATGATGGCGGCAACGCTTGCAGATGGCGAAACAGTAATAGGAAATGCGGCTGAAGAACCAGAAATTGTGGATCTAGCAAGGTTTTTAAGGGCGATGGGGGCACAAATAAGTGGTGAAGGAACAGACACCATAAGGATTTTAGGAGTTAAAGATTTTAAAGAAGTTGTTTATAAACCTATATATGACAGAATTGAAGCGGGTACATTTATGATAACTGCGGCAATGACAAAAAGCATGATTAAAATTAATGGCGTTGATGAGGTCCATTTAAAACCGATAATAGCAAAGCTTACAGAAATGGGGGTCGCAATGGAAATTATTAAGAATAGCATAATAGTTGACGGAAGGAAAAAGCTAACCCCAGTAGATATAAAAACTATGCCATACCCAGGATTTCCAACAGATATGCAAGCTCAGATGATGAGTTTATTATGTACTGTAAAAGGTACAAGTATAATTACAGAAACTATATTTGAAAATAGATTTATGCAAGCCGTAGAACTCAAGAGAATGGGAGCAAATATAAGAATAGATGGTAGAAGTGCTGTAATAGAAGGGATAGACATGTTCACAGGTTCAGAAGTCACAGCAACAGATTTAAGAGCAGGAGCAGCGCTAATACTAGCAGGACTTACTGCAGAGGGGTCAACTACAATAAATGATATATATCATATTGATAGGGGCTATGTTTCTATTGAGCAGAAATTAAAGGGGCTAGGTGCAGATATAGAAAGGATTAGTTGTTGAAAATAGTTTGGAAATTAAATTATAATGAGATGATTTAATCTGAAATCCAGAGAATTGAGGTATATATGTTAATAATATATTTCAATTCTTTTATTTATTATTAAAAATTTTCTATGTTTTTTTATTTAATAGAGAATTAGCACTTTTAAAAAAGTAATATTATTTATGTTTATTTAATATGTATAAAGGGATATTTATTTTATAACGAAAGGAGAAAAAATGAGAAAAGTTTTTATTACAGAACATTTGAAGAACTTCTTTCTATTAATTATTTTATTTATTTCATTTATAGTTATAACCTCTGTTTTAATAGTTGGAGTCGGAGACAATAAAAGCTTAAATAAAGGTAAAAACTCTATGATTAAATCAGAAGAAAATAAAGATCCAATTAAAAGTGACTCACTTTCCAAAATTTCTAAAGTTAAAGTTTTCATAACAAAAGAAAATACTATAAAAGAACTTAGCTTAGAAGAATACGTTACTGGAGTTGTTGCAGCGGAAATGCCTGCTGAATTTGAACTAGAAGCTTTAAAAGCACAAGCAGTGGCATCTAGGACCTACGCATTAGCTCATGTCAGTGAATTAGGTGGAATACTATGTAAAAATGCTAATGGAGCAAATTTATGCGATACAGTTCATTGTCAAGCCTACATGTCCAAAGAAGAACGCATAAAATCATGGCCTGAAGGTTCAGGCCAAAAATATTGGGATAAGATTATGACGGCGGTTAAGGGCACTCAAGGACAGGTTTTAACATATAACAACAGCTTAGTTATGGAGCCTTATTATTTTGCAACCAGCAGTGGTAAAACAGAAAACTCTGAAGATGTATTTAGCAATAGTATACCTTATTTAAGAAGTGTAGAAAGTCCAGGAGAAGAAGAAACAAAAAATTTTAAGAGTTTGAAGATTTTTGGATACAATGAGCTAAGTCAGATTATAAATAACAATTATAATAATGCTAAGGTAACCGCAGCTAGTATTAAAAAACAAATAACAGTAATTGATAGGACGGAGGCAGGAAGTGTTAAAAATATTAAAATAGGGAGTATAACCATGACAGGCAGTAAATTTAGAACTATGTTAGGTCTTAAATCATCAAATTTTAAAATAGTGTTTAATTTAAAAAGTGTAGAAATAGATTGCACTGGATATGGTCATGGTGTAGGAATGAGCCAATGGGGTGCAAATGCCATGGCCAAAGAAGGAAATAATTATATCCAAATATTAAATCACTATTACCTTGGAACTGTTATATCCAAATAAAAATCCTATTGATAAGTTAGTTATCCTTTTTAAAAAGATGGTGACTAGCTTATTTTTTTCTAATTTTAGACTATTTTTCAACCAATAAAACATAAATTTAAAGAAATTCAAGAAAAATGTGAAAAAAGTGGAAAAAAGTTTTGTGAAATATGTATGTTTTAATAAAATATGGACAAAAATACAAATGGAGGTGTTTGTATGGATAAAAAAGCAAACAATAAGGCATTAAACTTTTTCAAGAAGGAGGGCTTCTATGTAGTTTTATTTATTTGTTTATGTATAGTAGCTTCAGTTGCATCTATAACAGCAAGTAATAATAAAAAACTAGCAACCAATAAGGAAGCAATACAAAAGGAACAAGCTAATGCGGGTAGTGTATTACAAGAGCAAGAAAAAGAATATCAAGACGCTCTTCAAGTAAAAAAAGAAAATGCAGCTAAGTCACAGGTGCTTAAACAAGTACCTAATATTCAAAAGGTTACAACTGGAAATTTAACATCACCAGTTTCTAAATCAGTTAATGCTACATTTGCAAAACCTGTAGCTAATGGACTACTGGCAAGAGCATATTCAAAAGATATTGATCCAGTTGTGTGGAAGACCGATGGAAGCTATAGAACTAACTTAGGTATTGATATTCAAGCAAAGTTAGGTGAACCGGTTTTAGCAGTTATGGACGGAACAGTTAAAGAAGTTGGAAATGACGTAGCTAATCAAAAGGGTAAGATTGTTATAATAGATCATGGAAATGGCTTTATTACTAAATATTCTAATTTGGATGAAAATATATTAGTAAAAATAAATGATAAAGTCACAAAAAAACAAAAAATTGGTTCAGTAGGAAACACTAGTTTAAACTCATATAAAGAAGACTATGGATCTCATCTACATTTTGAAGTTTTACAAAGTAGTAAGAACGTTGATCCTGCTAGATATGTAAAATATGAGAAATATCAAGCTGTTGTAACAAAAAAATAACCAATAACCATATCAATTAGTCATTTTTCCGAAATATATGGCAAAATGACTAATTGGAATGGAATTTAAAAGCAAGTTAATGCATATTTATAAATAGAGAAGGGTCAAGGAGGTAACACTTTGAAAGACTATATTGAAGATCGAGTACTAGAAGTTGCTAAGTACATTATTGAGTCAAAAGCTACAATAAGACGAACCGCCAAAGTGTTTGGAGTTAGCAAGAGTACTATTCACAAGGATATGACGGAAAGATTGCCTACAATAAATCCTCTAATTGCTAACCAAGCAAAAACAATTTTGGATTTAAATAAATCTGAGCGACATATTAGGGGAGGAAGAGCAACACGACTTAAATACAAGGCTGTAGAAGGATAAAACATTTCAAACAAAAACAATAAAAAATATTAAAGCTAAAAAAGAGGGTTTTTTTATGGCTTTATAGAATAGAGTTTAGTATAATTTAAATAATGAATATACTAAAGAGCAGGAGTGAGTTTTGAGATGTTTTTTTTTAGAATAGGTACAGATATGGGAATAGATTTAGGAACAGCCACAGTACTTGTATATATCAAGGGAAAAGGTGTTATCTTAAAAGAGCCATCTGTTGTTGCCATCGATAGAAATAATAATAGGGTATTGGCAGTAGGAGAAGAAGCTAGGCAAATGATAGGAAGAACACCAGGCAATATTGTGGCCATACGTCCTATGAGGGATGGAGTTATTTCAGATTATGATATAACAGAAAAAATGTTGAAACATTTTATTAGTAAGGCTTGTGGAAAAAGAAGGTTATCAGCTCCAAGAGTTGTCATATGCGTCCCTTGTGAAGCAACTGAGGTAGAAAGAAGAGCGGTAGAAGATGCAGGTAGAAATGCCGGAGCTAAGAAAGTTTATCTTATAGAAGAACCACTAGCGGCGGCAATCGGAGCAGGACTTGATATTACTCGCGCAAGTGGTAATATGGTTATTGATATTGGTGGAGGGACTACAGATGTTGCAGTTATTTCTTTAGGCGGCATGGTGGTGCGTGAATCAATTAAAGTAGCTGGAGATAGGTTTGATGACGATATTATAAAGTATATTAGGCGAAAGCATAAGTTAATGATTGGTGAGAGAACAGCAGAAAATTTAAAAATCAACATAGGCTGTGCTTATAAGCAAGATGAAGAGACTACAATGGAAATAAGAGGAAGGGATTTAATCACAGGCCTTCCTAAAAACTTGCAAGTAACATCGGAAGAAATACGAGAAGCTTTAAAAGAGGCTGTAAATTCCATAGCAGAATGTACACATTCCGTGTTAGAAAAAACGCCACCAGAACTTTCAGCTGATATAGCTGACAAAGGTATAGTTATGACTGGTGGAGGTTCACTGTTAAAAGGACTAGATAAACTTATACAAGAAATTACTAAAGTCCCAGTATACCTTGCTGAAGATCCGGTTTCATGCGTAGCACTAGGAACAGGTAAAGTACTAGATTATATGGATAAGCTAGATAATTCATTTAATGGAGGCGACAAATATTTAACAGATTGAAAAGTGTAAACAAGCTATATGAATAAGCAATACAATTAGATTAATAATTGTATTGCTTATTTTTTTATTATCTAATGCACTTTAAATTTTATTGTGGATAATTATTTGAAATGAATTATCTAGAGTATATCATCAGGACTTGAGTTTTTATCTTTATTATTAAGGGAATACAAATAATATGAATGCAAAAGGGAACGGCTCAAGACGCTAGCAATTTCCATAACTAAACTAAGTCTTATGTTTCTATTAGTGAACAATTCACTATCGTCACTTGAATCTACTATGCCTATTAATGAGACGTTGCCTACTTTGGGAAGTGTTTTTCCTACACCTTTCCCAGGGTGAATTGGAAAATTTCTAGCTTGGATTTCACCAATATTTGATATGTCTCCTAAACATGCATCCACACCTATTATAGTGCAATTTGGGTGCAGTGCATTTATTTTAGATAGTTTACTATCGATGTTCAAGGCGTGGATTGGATTATCTATAGTGCCATATACAGGTAGTGGGAAGGAGCTATCTTTTAAAAATGTACCCACGAGTGGGCCTAGACAATCTCCTATACATCTATCAGTGCCTATGCAAACAACTAAAGTGTTTTCGTCAATATAATCTTTTAGAAAGTTAGAAATTGTATAGTATGCTAAAGGGTCTTTATAATGGGTCTTAGCTTTACTCAAGAAATATACCTCCTTGTATTGCGCTGTGAATAGATTATTTTCCTATCCATAATTTATATGAAAAAATTCTATGTATTATTATGATAAAAGAATAAAAAAACGATAAATTGGAAAATAATCTATATATATATAAAATTTGAGGTGGTATAAACATGAAAAAAATAAATTTATTTATTATTATTATATTTTCTACTGCTACAAGCATATTTAATATGTTGTATTACAGTAACAATATAAATAAGGCAAACTATTATGAAGAAAATAAATCAAGAAAACAGGAGGTAATCGATTATAATGTTGATAACATTCCTAAAAAAGCTATGACTGATGATAATCAGAGTAAAATGGTTCAAAAAGTTGATGAAAAACCTTCTATTTCAAAAGAAAATTTAGAAAAAGAAAATCTAGCTAATAGTGAATTAAGCAGTGAAGAAGAAAAAATTAATGATAACTCCAATGCAAATTCAGAAGGTGGGGATAGTCTAGAAGATGACCATTACAATATTAAGCAGCAGGAACAGTCAGTATTTAAGGTGTCAACGGGGAAAATACAAGAAAATCTAACTACTTCTGATAAAATAAAATTATTATATGTAAGCTTCCAGTTAGGCAAAGATAATTATAGAAAAGTGGAAGAAGATTTATATGCAGTAGATGCTGAGGATGGTGTTCTTGAAGCACTGAAGTTATTAAAAGAAAATTTATCAAAAAAAGAATATGAAAAAGTGAGAAAAATAGCTGAAAAGTTTATAGATATGGATGCAGCAGAAAAGCTAAAATAACTATATTCTATTGTATAATATAAAAAAGTATTTATCTTTTTAAATGGCGAATAATAAGTTATATTAATGCTTAAAATAGAGTAAATATGCGATATTTATAGCAATGTAGAGAAGAAGTCGCTAATTGGAAAAAATAGAGCTTGAAATTAATTAATTATAGTTGTATAATAATTCTTGTCGACAGGATAAAGAGACAAAAAATATAATATGCTGGCATGGCTCAACGGTAGAGCAGCTGACTTGTAATCAGCAGGTTGTAGGTTCAATTCCTATTGCCAGCTCCAAAAGTGGAGGAGTTCCCGAGTGGCCAAAGGGGGCAGACTGTAAATCTGTTACGTAATGTTTCGATGGTTCGAATCCGTCCTCCTCCACCATTATTATTATTATTATTATTATTATTATTATTATCCTAATCGCAAATTATGGGAGCATAGCTCAGCTGGGAGAGCATCTGCCTTACAAGCAGAGGGTCACAGGTTCGAACCCTGTTGTTCCCACCATATTTTTTCAAATCAAGTAAAGTGTATGCTGGCATGGCTCAACGGTAGAGCAGCTGACTTGTAATCAGCAGGTTGTAGGTTCAATTCCTATTGCCAGCTCCATATATGGAGGAGTTCCCGAGTGGCCAAAGGGGGCAGACTGTAAATCTGTTACGTAATGTTTCGATGGTTCGAATCCATCCTCCTCCACCAAAAGACATCTGTAGGTGTCTTTTTTATTGAATTAATTTTAAAGTCAATAGACTCTGTTGACACTGAAAAACTTATATGGTATTATAATTTAAACTTAATATTGATAACTCTTATCAAGAGAGGTGGAGGGAAAAAGGCCCTATGAAACCCGGCAACCGGTGCAATGCACCATGGTGCCAATTCCTGCAGGTATTCTGCGAGATAAGAAAGATGGTAAAAACACCTCTTCTTATATTTAGAAGGGGTTTTATTTATTTAAAAAAATTTTCAGCATTAGAAAGGAGAATTATAATGAAAAGATTATTTACATCAGAATCAGTTACAGAAGGACATCCAGATAAAATTTGTGATCAAATTTCAGATGCCATACTTGATGCTATTTTAGAACAAGATCCTTATGCTAGAGTTGCTTGCGAAACAGCAGTTACTACAGGAATGGTTTTAGTTATGGGCGAGATAACAACTACTTGTTATGTAGATGTTCCAAAAGTTGTTAGAAGCACCATTGAAGGTATAGGATATACTAGAGCAAAATATGGATTTGATGCCAGCACATGCGCGGTAATTACGTCTATTGGTGAACAATCAGCAGATATCGCTATGGGAGTTAACGAGGGCTTAGAGTCTAAGAAAGGCACACAGGATAAGATAGATTCAATAGGTGCGGGAGATCAAGGCATGATGTTTGGATTTGCCACCAATGAGACACCGGAGTACATGCCATTACCAATTGCTATGGCTCATAGACTGGCAAGAAGATTAAGTGAAGTAAGAAAAGATGGAACGCTTGACTATTTAAGGCCGGATGGAAAAACTCAAGTTACTGTAGAGTATGAAGATAATAAGCCAGTAAGAATAGATACTATTGTTATTTCAACTCAACATGGAGAAGAGGCAACTCATGATCAAATCGAAAGTGATTTAATAGAACATGTGATAAAACCTATAGTTCCAAGTGAATTATTAGATGAAGACACTAAATATTATATAAATCCTACAGGTAGATTTGTAATAGGAGGACCACAAGGTGACTCTGGTCTAACAGGAAGAAAAATAATAGTAGATACTTATGGTGGATACGGAAGACATGGCGGTGGAGCATTCTCTGGTAAAGACCCAACAAAAGTTGATAGATCTGCTGCATATGCTGCAAGATGGGTTGCTAAAAACCTAGTAGCTGCAGGAGTTTCAGATAAATTAGAAATAGAGCTAGCTTATGCTATAGGTGTAGCAAAACCTGTATCTATAGAAGTTGAAACTTTTGGAACCGGAAAAATCGCAGATGATAAAATCGTTGAAATAATCGGAAAAGTATTTGATTTAAGGCCAGCTGTTATTATAAGAGAGTTAGACCTCCGAAAACCTATTTATAAACAAATAGCGGCTTATGGACATTTTGGAAGAACTGATTTAGACCTGACCTGGGAAAGGCTAAATAAGGTTGAGCAAATTAAGAAATATATATAAACAAAAAAGGGATAACAATCAATGATTGTTATCCTTTTTGTTTATGAAAATAAAAAGATTGCGACATGGTAATAGAAATAATCCTAGAAATATTAAATTTTTATACATAATGTGGATTATTAATTGGCGTTTTGATAAAACTTAAGATAGGGGTATACTAAAGGTAAAAAACGTAAAGTACATATGATATAATAACAATAATACTGATAACAATTAATACTATTATCATTGCTAATATATAAATTTATAAATAGGGGAGATTTTATGCCAGAAATACAGGGAACCATTGAAGATATAGTATTTCAAAATGAAGAAAATGGGTTTATGATTGCTCATTTGAATAATAAAAAAGAGAAAACAACTATTGTAGGAATTGTCCCCTACATAAGTGAAGGTCAGAATTTAAAATTAACAGGGGAATGGGTTAATCATCCTCAATTTGGAAAGCAATTTAAAATAACACAATGTGAGGAAGTAATGCCAAGTTCTATTGCAGGTATAGAAAAATATTTAGCTTCGGGAGTTATTCAAGGAATTGGGCCCGTAACTGCTAAAAAAATTGTCCAGCACTTTGGAGAAAATACCATGAATGTGCTAGATAATGAAATACAAAGACTAAGGGAGATTGATGGTGTAGGAGAAAAAAAAATTAAGTTAATTTTGGAATCTTACTCTAAACAAAGAGAAGTTAAGAATATAATGATATTTCTTCAAACCTATGGAGTAACACCTAATCAATGTGTGAAGATATATAAAAAATATGGAGGAGATTCTATAAAGGTAGTACAAGACAATCCTTATGTATTAACTGAAACCATTGCTGGAGTAGGATTTAAAATTGCTGATAAGATAGCACGAAGTTTAGGTATTGACAAAGAGTCACCTTTTAGAATACAAAGTGGAATTAATTATGTGGTTAATGAATTTTGCGCTATGGGAAATACTTATATGCCCTTAGAAAGATTGCAGAGGGAAGCTAAAAATATTCTTGAAGTTTCTGAGAGTGAAATTGAAAATAATATCTTTGATAGTGTAGTACAAGGAAAATTGAAAATAGAAAATATTGATGAACAAAAATGTGTTTTTACTATGCCTTTCTACTATTGTGAATTAAGTATTACTAAAAAAATCATAACTTTAGCTGTAGCTAGTTATGATTCATTAGAAATAGATATAGATGAAGAAATTGAAAAATTTGAAAAAGAAAAAAATATACAATTTGCTGTGTCCCAAAAGGCTGCTATTTGTGGTGCGGTAGAAAATGGTATGGAGGTAATAACCGGAGGTCCTGGTACTGGTAAAACTACTATAATCAATTGTATTATAGACCTATTTGAAAAAGCTGGAATGAAAGTTAACATGGCTGCACCTACTGGACGCGCTGCTAAAAGAATGACAGAAGCTACTGGAAGGGAAGCTAAAACTATACATAGGTTATTAGAACTTGGAATGGGTGGAGATGATGGGTCACAATTTTTCAAAAGTGAGGAAGCCCCTTTAGATTGTGATGTAATTATTATTGATGAAGCGTCTATGATAGATGTAATGCTTATGAACAGTTTATTAAAAGCTATAAGCATAGGGACTAGACTTATAATTGTTGGAGATGTTGACCAATTACCATCTGTTGGACCTGGAAATGTACTAAGAGATGTTATTGAGAGTAATTGTGTTAAAGTAGTTAAGCTTAAGGAAATTTTTAGGCAAGCCAGGGAAAGCATGATTATTGTAAATGCTCATAAAATTAATAGTGGTGAAATGCCTATTCTAAATAAAAAAGATAAGGATTTTTATTTTATTGAAAGAAATGAGCCAGACAAAATTTTAGATAGTATAATTACTTTAATTAATACAAGACTTCCAAAGTTTAATAAAGATTGGGATAAAATGAAAAATATTCAGATTCTATCACCTATGAGAAAAGGAATATTGGGTATAGAAAATTTAAATGAAAAGCTTCAAGAGATATTGAATCCTAAGTCTATTCATAAAAAAGAAAAAGAATATAGGAATACTATATTTAGGGTTGGGGATAAGGTTATGCAAATTAAAAACAACTATTCTATGAAGTGGAATAAAATGGGCGCAAAGCATGACGAAGATGGTGTTGGAATTTTCAATGGGGATGTTGGATATGTTGAAGATATTGATGAAGACAATGAAAATGTTATTGTAATTTTTGATGATGATAAGCGTGTAGAATATGAAGGCGTATTCTTAGATGAGCTAACTTTAGCTTATGCTATTACAATACATAAAAGCCAAGGAAGTGAGTTTGAAGTTGTAATTATGCCTATGTTTATGGGACCACCACTATTAATGAACAGAAACTTGCTTTATACAGGAATAACTAGAGCGAAGAATATGGTTGTATTAGTTGGAAAAACAAAAGCTATTAATTTTATGAAGGATAATAATAGAAGTTTCGAAAGATATTCTGCACTAGGCTGGAGAATAAGACAAATAGTAGATGCAAATCTAAGCCATGATGGAAATTAGGAGAAGTAAATTAAACAAATCTTTAATTAAAGAGGAGAATTTACATGTTTTTCTGCGAAAAATTAAACCTTAGTAAGGAAAAAGATGAAATAAGTAAAGAAATTTTAGGATATTCTTTAATTGGCAAAAAAAGAATTGATGTTGTATCTGTGTTTTACAATTCATCTGACCTATTGTTAGAAACTATAATTGCACATGCTAATGAAAAGAAAAACATATTGTATATAACTAATGAAGAGCAGAGCAGTATTGATATTATTTACTTTATAAATGAGTTTAGTAATTTGGGCGAGTATGTATATACACCTGAAAAAAGATATAGCAGTGTAAATGAATATTTTCATATATGCAATCATGAAAATGCATCAAAATTGGTGGAAAAGTTTGATTTGGTTATTTATAACGATATTAGAAGTTTTCCCCGATATAATAAACAACAAATAAAAAAAATATTGTTAAGGATGTGTAAATCAGATGGGATAGCTATAGCTTATTCAGTGGAAAATGTTTTAAGCGAAGGCTCCCCAATTATTTTTCCGTTAAAAAATAATAAAATTCCGATTATAGAGCCTAGACTCATAACTACAAGAATAAATCTTAATATTGATATACCTTTGGTAGTTTATGAATATTTAAATTGGTCAATTATATCTAATAGAAAAGTAATAATTTTTACGCCGGACGAGGAAAAAGCTATACTAGTCTTTCAGTATCTAAGTAATTTTAAAGATAAGTTAAGTGAAGATTTATTTTTATATATTAGTAAAAAAAGTGATGATAATATTCCAATAGAGTTTATGAATAAAGATAATGGGATAATAGTAACCAATGACTTTGAAGAGAGTTACCTAAAATTTCAGGCGGTTGATATTATAGTTTACTTTGCTGATGATAGTAAGTTTACTTATAAGCAACTCTTATATTTATCAAGTAAGGTTGGAAGGTATGAAACTAATCAAAGGGGAGAGGCCATATTTTTAGCTAATGCTGAAACGGTGCAGATGGATAAAGCTAGAGGCATAGCTAGGAAATTTAATAAGAAAGCGTGGGAAAAAGGATTATTAAATATATAAAAAACATATTTTATTGTTTAGTCCAACTCATATATTCAGGCGATGAATATTGTGTAATCTGCAATGAATACACGGAGGAAAGTGAAGCGTTATGTTTGCAGTGCAGACGAAAATTGAGACACTGTACGGAAAATTTTCATCTGTGCCATAATGAAGAAAAATATCTTGTTTGGTCAGTGTTTTATTATTCAAATATAGTAAAAGAGCTAATTATTAGGCTTAAATATAAAAGTGACTTTATATGTGGAGAAATTTTAGCTAAGTACATGTTAGAACTTATAAAAAACGAAAAATTACAGTTCGACTTAATTGCTTATGTGCCTATGTCAAAAAAAGCTTTAAAAAATAGGGGATATAACCAAAGTGAGTTTTTGGCAAATTATTTATCAAGGTTTTTAAATATACCCGTAATTTGTAATTTAATTAAAACTTTGGATACAAAGGATCAAATAGGTTTAGGCAGTGAAGAACGATGGAGTAATATGGAAAAATGTTTTAATATAGAACAAAATGTGTTTATGAAAAATAAAAATATTTTACTTGTTGATGATGTTATAACCACTGGAGCTACAACGTTTCATTGTGCCAGCAGACTAAAAGAAAATGGAGTAAATGATGTTTGCATATTGACTATAGCCAAAAGTAAGGTATAATGTTTATTGTAGTAAGTTAGGTTTGTGGTTGAAAGTCGATGCCAGTCGCAGGCGAAACGATCCACGTAAGTTAAACAAAGTTTAG
>Ga0209125_1001153_pt1 | contig 26808 bp, 17 predicted proteins | sample BarGraIncub1131A_FD_184503 | JGI IMG/M metagenome (GOLD analysis project Ga0209125, IMG submission 184503) | Arctic peat soil microbial communities from Barrow, Alaska - Barrow Graham LP Incubations 11-31A (SPAdes) (version 2) | ecosystem: Environmental > Terrestrial > Soil > Wetlands > Peat... | reverse complement strand
GCATAAATTCAGTCTATACTAACTATTGACATGGATATGGAAGCGTCGCCGTGATCGTGGTCTCATTTGCCCGTGACAGTGGGCTCGTTATTGCCGTACGAATGGACTCACTAAGCCGAAATATGCACTCCATGCATATGATGTTGCTGACAAATTGAATGAACTTAGCAATACTGCCCTTTCAAATCCGCTGATAAATACATTGCATTTCTTGCTTAATGAACAAATTATACAATAAATATATAGTAGTGTTGATTCGCAATTAAGGTTGCGTCAAATTTACAAGTTTTGTGTCAAACTTAATTGCAAATCAATGTTGAAGTACAATTAAGTTTGTTACAAAAAAAGGCCATAATTACAATTAAGTTTGTTACAAAACTGACTGTTTATATAGGCTAGCGACCCAAAACGTGACAATTAAGTTTGTTACAAAATCCATGTCGCTGTTGTCTGAGTTTGTGCCTAAGGGTGACATAAATAGCTTGCTCAGACTCAATGTTGAAAAATTTTCTGTAGAAGAATAAGTCAGCCTTGATTGATAATCCCTGTGTATTCAAACAACTCTATTTTTAAGAATTTATAAGTTTTTCTTTCCATTCAAGTATCATTATTCTATTAATTTTTGCGATATTACAAAAAAATTCATTAACAACTAATGGATTTCCCAGAGGGTCTTCGTTTGCATTTCTAACCATACACATGGTGCAAAACTCTTTATCAAGACATTGAACACACTTGGGAAAATCTTTTCTTCTGAGGTCTCTTAGATATTGAATTCTTTCAGAATTGTTCCAAATTTCTTCGAGAGAAGTCTTTCTTATATCGCCAACAGAATAATCCTGCCAGCCAGCACATGGATATACATTTCCATTGTCTGCTATGCAAATTGATGAGTGACAAACACTGCAAACAAAATCGTCTGGTGTAATTTCCTTCTTCTGAGCAGCTTCCATCTCCATTTGCTCCAGATATTTCTTATCTTCTTCAATGCTAATGTTAATAATTTCTTCTATTTCATTACCAGACAATCGGCAACTTAAATTCTGTGTTGTATGATTGTATTTCGCTATGATGACATAATCATCTCCTACACGAATCTTATATTTCTCAGCCCAATTTTTCACTTCATTATAGCAGTCCTTATTTTGTTTCATAATTGGACAACTTATTTGCAAAGGGATATCGTTTTCAATAAGTTTAAGGATAGCATTTTTTGTTTTTTCACAACTACCTTTCACCTGTGTTATTTCATCGTGAATATTTGAATCCATTGAGTATAGTGAGGTCTGAACTCCTAGAAGAGGGTTAGCCCTCATTTCTTTAATAATTTCATCATCGAGCAAAGTTAGATTACTTAGCACATTTACTGAAAAATTGTACTCTCTACATTTTCTCAAAAAATCGCAAAAACTCTGGTGCAACAGTGGTTCACCACCACTTAATGTCAAATGCAATAATCTCATATCTTTGCACTGTCTTAAAATGTCATAAAACAAATCTGGTTCGATACCACTTACTTTATTTTCATGCGGAATGTAGCAATGTATGCATCTTTCATTACACTTGCTTGTAATCTCTATGTGTAAATTTGTAAGTTGTGGTTTGCCTTTAAAATATTCCTCAAAAAACTCCTGTGTTGATTTTTCAGGGAATATAACACTCGAAGAATATTCTCTACTAATTATCTCTTTCTTTAAGTATTTGCGTAAAAACCCAGTGTCCTTGCTCTCGCATTCCTCTATTGTTTCTCCAGATATAACAAATCCATCCTGCTCAAGATTTTCGTAAAACTCTAATGCATCATTTATTATTGTATCAATGTCAGCAGCCATAAATTTCTCGTTTATTTCTCTTGCGAGACTGTCAATATCCTGAGGTTTTATACTTAAAGCAGAGAAAAATACAGCTCCACTTTCCGATAGAATTTTATCTCCGATGATGTTTTTGTCATCGTCAGATTGCTTATATCCAAAATTCCTATTATCTGTTATATACCCAAAAGATTCATAGTTCCTGAATAAGACTATAGATCTTTGTTTGAAGAACATTGTAACAACTCCTTAGTAATTAAACGACGAGTTTTTTCAAAAACTCGTCGCCCGTCAGAATCATCCATTACCGTCCACTTGGCTTTGGTGGCTTACAGGGTCTGCCACTCGGTTTACTATTGGGATGACATTCCGCCATCTTTTCAGTACCTTGTACCAATACCACAGGTTTTGTGTAAATCATATTTTCACCTCCTTTTCGATATCAATCTACGCATCCATTACGAGAGTAATAGTACCACAAAAATAATCAAGTTATCAACATATAAGTCATCACTACTGATTCCTTTAATATGGAGACCCGCGCTGTGTTATAAGGGCCATTCGCTGATGGCTCAAAATGGCACGGATTACTCAAAACCATTACCAACAACAAATATGATTAATTCATAAATCGTCTGTTTTTCATTTTTCCATAATGTCCTTAATTGGATCACCGTCAAATTCTATTGCTGCAATTGAATTGTTAATATTATACAACGCATCTTGATAATACTTGTTAAAAAATATATTTTTACGCATATTCTTAGGATATGTTGCTTCAAACATTCGGCTAACACAAATTGCCACAGCCCAGTTCTGTACTGGAGTAGTAAACTTAATATTGTTAAGAGATATCTTGTTAAAAAGTTTAGAAGCAGTTGTCAACTTCCATTCGGTTTCAGGTTGCCACTCGGTTCTATCCTTATAAATTGATACCATATCATTCATTGCTTTGTAAAAAACACTTGCGGCATTATCAGCCATCTGAATTAAATCATCATTTCGACTATCCGGAAATGAAACACAAATCCCGAATGCAGCAAGTTCTGATATAAAAGTATCAGAGAAGCCATCAATTGCATCATGAAACAAATCTAAGTGTTGGTTACTTAAATTGTGCTCCCTTTTTATAGTAAAGATTAATTCCGACAATGCATTCAAGTTGATAACATTGGTATAATTCGGATTATCATAGCTACCAAGGCACAAAAAATCATCAATGAACTTGGATTCAATATGATTGGTTAATATTTTTTCTGCCATCATAATAAATGGATTATCATACTTTGATGTGAAACGATAATCAAAAGATACTATAAACTTTAAAAAGCTACTTAGAGCTTCAATTGTCGGTTTTTTTGCCATATTACAGTATTCAACAAATAATATATCATCTTCAAAAGATAGGCAACTGGCTAAATTATAGAAATCCACTGAAAACTGTCTTTGAAAGTCCTCGCCTAAAAGAGCAAGTATCATAAGAGAAGATAGATAAAATTTCTTATCGTAATAGCATAATGAAAAGTGCTTATTGTCCAAAATGTTGTCAATAAAATATTCCAACTTATCATTATTGTCACGCGTCAGAAGGGAACTGCCTTTAAGTTCATTTGTGATCTGAAACTTCTCTTTAAAAGCAATATATTTATCACGTAACATTTTCTCATCATTTTCATCTTGAACGATTACTCCGCATAAAGTAAAGTGCCGTTGAGACTTGAAATTCATAGTATTGCCATTATTGATTACACAACCTGTATTTCCTGCTTCATCTAAAAAAACTTTCATAAGGTTTTCCCCTTGCAATTCATTGTTTATATAAAACAACTTTTCTATCAATGTGCACTTGGGCTATAATAGCGCTTCATCTTTTAGGCCTTTTCATGTAGTAGTTGTTTGTTTTGGATCTCTGTCTGGCTGATAAAACTCTATTACAATATTTTGTATGTCATTGAGATCTGACTTTCTTTTACTACGTGAGGATTTCAGCAATAGGATACTTGGGAGTAAACTGTATTACTACTTTAACAAACAAGCCCTTCTTTAAAATTGTTCCTTTGTATTTTGATGAATAGCAATGAATATCTTGATATCCGTTTATTGCCATATATGAGTAACCATTACCAACATAACTTACTTTCGCATCAAATGTAGTATCAATTCCATATTCAATGGGTTTAAACATAACTTTTTGTGTGTTTATCATTGCCCTGCTTGTTGATTGAGAAAATACCTTTTCTGCTTCGGTAAATTCTTTGTTCAAAAAAAGTAGTCCTCCGAGCGTAGCGATAAAACGCGGATCCGAATATCCATAAAGTGTGCTTTGATATAAAATTGCTATAGCAGACGGTAGATCATCTCCGGACAAGAGCATTGATCTAGCATACTCCATATTCACCTGGTATTCTTCGGCAGTTTCTAGTGTAATTTCTTTCAATACTGCTTTACTTTTCGGGTAATCACCAGATATATTGTAGGCTTTAGCCAGAAGATATCTAGAAATTATACTCTTTGGTGCAGCCTTAACAGCTTCAATTAATGAATTTATTTGATCAGGCATATTACCGAGATAACTGTCAATCTTTGAAGCTTCAATCCATATTGACTCCTTGTCAGAACATTTTTGAAATCCCCTCTTAATGATATCCTGCGCATTAGCCAAGTATAAAGTTCTTTCATCTTCGTCAGTGACTTTCTTAGCCCATGATAGATAAAGAGATGACAAGCCCTGATATACATATGAATCTCTATCATTTAGTTTTAAGACGACTTCGAATGCAGCCTTGCTTTGCCCTAGAAATCTCCTTGCAATTTCAAGGGTTGGCTCAACAATTGCCATCTGCATCAAAATACATCCTTTTGTATGATATAGAGACGTAATTGTCGGCTGTACTTTGATGCTACTCTCAATAGTACTTAATGCTGTTTTATAATTCTTCTCTCTTAGAAGCATTCGCGCAAAGTGTTGAAGTACAAAAGGATTGTCTGGATCTTTTCTTGAAGAAGTCTCGAAAAATCTCATTTTGCTTTCTAATGAAACAAGGTCATCTACAATTTGATCAGATCTATAAAAGTTTTCAAATGCTTTCTTATCAACGGGATACGCTATGTTCAAACTATCAATCGCAGAATGAATATACTGGTCACGTTCAGCAAGTGAAATACAACTATTCCAAAGACTTGTTGCAATATATCTGTGTCGGGTTCTAAATGCAAATTCACCAAATTCAATATTTAGAGGTTCATCATATACTATTCCCTGTAAACCATCTCTTATTTTTTCATATATATCTGCGGCTGGTACTCCTAACAAGTGTGATAACAACTCAACGCGCAATAATGCTGAGTGCTGGTGAAAGCATGCAACTAAGGCATAGATCTTTCTGCAAATGGGATCTTTTACCCCCCAAAACTCATCTTCAATTATAGCGTCAAAATTCTTGCCTTCTGTCGCTTCACGAATCGCAACAAGTAGTTCTCGTGAATAGTTTTGTTTGATTGCAGAAATTTGATGCTCTCGATCAAGGTATTGCAGTTTATTTAGTTCATTGTTTTGAGAAAGAAAATCTATAAGGCTTTCTATTTCTATATCTGTTAGCGGTTGAATTGCAAAATTGGAGCCAATTGAATTCAGTCTTTCCTGGAATAGTTCATTGTATCTATCTGCTAGAATTATAATTACGTCTGTGTTGCTTTGCTTTGCATGTGTTATTAGAGATTTAATTTCTTTTGAATAATCCGCCGCATTATCTATCACAAAAAACAGCCTATCTTTATCAAAAGTGTTGCATGCAAAAAAAACATCACCTTCACTCAATGTTTGGTTACCGGATTGGTGAAAAAATACTTTACCAACTTTATCAACTATTAATTTCTTTACAATAACCATAAGCAGAGTACTTATTCCATAACCAGCAGAGCCCGTGATTGTACAAACGCGCGTTTTGCCTTTTGGATCAGTAGCATAATCCAGCAGAGTTCCGTAAACTTCGTCTTCAATACTGCGAACAAAATATTTTTCGTTAAAAATGATAGGCCAACTTGCTTTATTTCCACGAACAAAGTTGTATACATCTGGGCTGTCAAAATCATTTAGTCTGTTAACATATTCCCAAGAATGCAAAAATCTTACTGTTGCGGCCTGATTGTTGTCAAATGCGGATTGAAAATCCCTTGGCATATTTTTTTCGAATATTCTATAAGCCTCGTTAGGAAAAAATTCAGTAATTATTTTCAATCGTGCTTCTTCAACAAATTCTTTATATGTACAATTAATTGTCTCAATGTTCTTTTCCTTTAAAATTAATTCATCCATAGCGTTAACTTTGGGATCAATTCTATATGCTACTGCAAGCTTAAGCGGCGATAATTCTATTTTCAATTCGCTAACAATTGACCTAAAATTAGTGTCATTATGAGAATATCCGGTATACAAAATACAAGAAGAAGACATCCGGAATTTCAGTATATCAAATAATGAATTGCACTTTGTTGAAAATTCGGCATAATCATCTGACGTTATTACAATTTCCGACTTGGCGTCATCAAAAAGAGAACCATGTAGGTGAATGATTGGAACATCTGTTGCCTCACTATAATCTCTAAATCCTGAAAGATGAGTAATTCTTACATATTCTTGAACAGCAGAATCTGACTTATCATAAGCTTCTTCAATTGCATTGTCGTAATTAGTAGTAAAAATAGCCTTCCAGCGTATTGTTGGAATCCATTCCATATATTGGTCTGGATGTGCATCTAATAAGCAAGATTTCACAAACGCATTAAGTTCACGCTTTCCTTTCTTTTGAGCTAAAACATATTGAGATACTTGCTGTAATTCATAAACACCATCAGTTGGCACTGAAAAATGCGAAGCAATTCTTCCGGCTAGATTATTACCGTCAGGGATAGGATTCCCATCAGAATCAATCATATTATAGCCCATTCCTGCTCCAACAAATAAAATTGCAGTACCTGACTCAAGAGCTTGCTTCAAATTAAATGGCATTATCATAAATTTCTCCATATTCTGCTATAAATTACAAAGCATATACAAAATATATTGTAATTATACCGCAAAGATGCTTCTGCTAACTTTTTATTCAGCAATAAACCGAAATGAATCCACTCATTCATAACATCTCTTGCAATTGTCCTTGATTCCATCAAAGATCAAATTATCCTTCTATCCTGCGTTTGCCAAAACAGATATTCACACCAAGCTTCATCTGACCACACCTTATTCATCATCTGCCTCAATTAACTCGTGCGAAGATCCCTTGCCGGCATTGAGGGCATCAATAGATTTTCTCAAGCGGGTCTTGTTTCCATCGCTGTAAAACGGGTCATTGTTCACGGAAATTTCAAACGGGATCTTTCCCTCGCGCAATACCGCTTTTACAAAAAGGTTGATAGCAACAGATGTATTCATTCCGACTTCTAAACAAAAAGCATCAAACTGCTTTTTAACGTTTTCATCCATGCGGATACTTAGAGTTGTTTGAGCCATTTTTAACACTTCCTTTCGTTGTTTGTATATACATAGAGAGAGCTTACGATCAAAAGCTCTTGGATCACCTTATTGATAACCTCTGTTTGTTAGAATACATTTTTCTATATCCTGTTCAAACCATACCTCTTTTACATCAAAATCTGTCATCACTCATCCCCCATGCTTTAAGTGTTTCTAATCGTGCAATTTCTGCATCCCAATCCAAAATCGAGTAATTAAAAAAAATAAATTTCCCCTTATTATTCTCATAATACCCTTTTGCCGATGCGCAAATAATAGAACATAATCTTCGAACATTAACACGATATTCTCTATTAGTTGTATCATTGAAATCACTACTTACAATACCTGCGGAATCAGAATATATGTCAAATGGTTTTTTCTTTTCTATGGCCAATACGAAACGGTCAATTTTATTGGCAGTATTTCTAATAACTTCTTTGCTAATATTGGGTGTTCCTTGATGCAGCATAGAATTTCTAAGGCTATAAATTACTTCACCGCTCAAATACGGCATTTGCACTTCTTTACAATGTTCACATGGACATTGTTCATACTTTCCAATATGTTCATCATACCAATTGATATATCTTTTACCGACTGCTGCTTCTGGGTATTGCGCTTTACCACAAATATCTGGAAGAGTAAGTGCAAGTGTTAATGCAGCAAAATATGCTTCGTTATCTAATGCACGATTTACATCATCAATAATTTGTTCAAGCACAAGCTACACCTCCTTCCTTAATTATAAACTTCAGTAATCTGTACCATTTTGAGCATCGTGGCTCCGTCACACCGGTGTAGTCAAAAATTACCTTATAGCAAAAATTCAATTCTCTTACTAAAATAGGTTGGAAACTGTTCGATGCAATGATATATTTCAGTTTTTGAATTTTTAAGTGCAGGTATAATCTCTTTTCCAGTTATTGCGTCATTGCCCAAAACAGAAGTCATTAGATTTGAAATATACCTGTCATTAAATATATTCTCGCAAATAGATATTGCAGTAACAGTCTGGACGCCGTATTTCAATTTTTTTTGCAAATCACATAGGGTGAAGTATGGGCTTATTGTATCCTCATCATCTGAATCTATTTCAAGCATATCAATAATATTACCAACAAAAAAGCTTAAATCGTATGAAATAGTTTTACTACAAGTCGTTTCAATTTCTTTCATTTTGCAATTTATATTTGCGTCGTTACAAATTTCATAATATGTTTTCCCTCCAATCCACGCCTTACAAATCTTATCTAGCTCCGCTAAAGCAAGTTTAACAGTATGCGTTTCACAAAAGAAAACGACAATCATTTCAAGTAGTTTTTCTTCTAGGTAAAAGATTTTTGGAATTTCTTTTTCAATAAGCCATTGCGATATTTGCTGTGACAGATCTATGCCTACCATCGTGCGAGCGAGATTCTGTAGCTGCTCATCATCAGTTTGTGATATTATCTTATCGGCTATTGCAGAGAATAGCTGCAGCAAAATATTTTTTTCGTCATCTGTTCCTAATGAATAGGCAAGCGTCTGTGTACAAACTTTTTTTGCTTGTTCTTTATAATCAAAACCCACATTGCTTGCAAATACAAAGCAAAGATGGTTTTCAATAGTTTCAATGACACTTTTTCTAAACATTATCTCTGTAAATATATTGTTATTTATGTTCTTGGGCTTTTTCTTGATATACAAATCAGATAAACTATCAATCAAACTCGAAAAACAATCTGATTTCGAGTAGTTTGAAATAATATATTCTGAAATTTTTGATCCAGATGCCGTTGTTTCAAAATCAACATCAAAGCTCTGAACAGTTGCTAATATCGAACTGCCGCAAGGCTCTGCAAGAGATGGATTGAACATATTGATGCATTCAGCCCAGCGATAGTTACCACCATGCATTCTGTCAACTCGATTGTCATACAACTTCGAATCTGTAATAATAATACTTCCCTCAGTATACATACCAGATCGTGCGGTTCTCCCAATCAAATTCTGAAAATTTCGTATCTGCATACTATTTCGGCTTGCCTTAAAGCTGGTTATGAATAAATATTTTATTGGGATGTTAACTCCTTGTGCTAGGGTGGTTGTGCAAACAATGAAGCGTATTTTGTTGTGACGAAGAGCATATTCGATAGCTACTCTTATTCCATTGGGCAAATCTGCATAATGAGGGAAAACACCAAGTTTTGAAGCGTATGAAAATTCATGAGCGGAACCGTAGTAATTTGCGATTAACCGATTTATTTTTTCTGCTTCTGTCGTGTCCGTTTGTTGGATAACAGGCAAAAAGTCATATTCTCTATCAACTATATCCAGTATACGTTTTATTACAGTGTTCACACTATCAGTCCGGTTTACGTAAATGGCAACACCACCATTATGACAAAGTTTAATTGCGTAATATAGTGCAACATCTTTAGAATCTGATAGTATTGGAAAATATCTTTGTGCCGTTTCTCCTTTATGTAGGTTCAATTTTACTATATCTACGCTTCGGGGAATAAAGTAATCCGACTCGTTTGGGTCATCAGTATAATAGAAAATATCTTTACTACCAGAAGCAAATCCAACAGATTTTGGTGTCGGTTTAATTTTATCGCTAGTCGCAATCGTCCCTACGCCTTCAAACATCCATTCATTTATTTGTGCGACATTAGATAAAACTGCAGATAATAGAACAATTTGCTTTTCTTCTGATACTATACCTCGTATTTCGGAAACGAGAAATTCGTATATTGCGCCTCTGCTTCCATCGTCAAACATATGAGCTTCATCAAAAATAAACAAACCAATATCGGATAATGCATCAGTTTGATGATGCATTATGTAGCTGAGTTTTTCAGGCGTACATACTGTGATGTGCTTTTTAAACATATTTTTAAAATCAAATGAAAAGTCATTTTGCAAAACATCTGAAAATTGGTTTATTACAACATCAGATTCAAAGACATTCATCAAATCGAACACGATTTCATTGCATAAAGCACGCAAGGGGGCAATTATAACAGCCGAATTTGCCCTGTTAGACAAGAAAGCGGATCGAATAATTAGTTCGATACTCTTCGTTTTTCCCACACCTGTTGGCAATTGTACAATAGCGTTATTTCCGAGCAATACCCCCATATCTCCAATCAATTGCTGTGATGGCCAAAGTAATTTTATTGAATGAGTTTTTTGAAAATATGAAGCCCAAGTTTCACTATCCAAATTTGAATAATGAGGCAGCAGTTTCCTTGACGTTTTTTCGAGAGCTTCCTTAATAATAGCTATCAAAATGTCCACATAGTAGATTTCATCAGGATCATCTTGGTTATATATTTCCATGCGATATGCAGAAACAATGGCATCAAATTTTGGGGTCAGAACTCCATTTTCAAAATAATCATTAATACAATATAAAATATTCTTGCATGTTGATTCCTTTACATATAAGGGGAATTTTTGATTTAGTAGTAAGTATCTATATAAAGCAAGTAACACAAATTGCGGAGTTTCCGTATTTGCTTTTTCTGCAATTCTCGCACAGAGTACTTTGGCACTTCCGAAATCATCAGACAAGAAATAGGCCGCCGTTCCAGACAGCAAGAAATCCAGTCCGTGTTGTTCTCTATCTTTTGCATTTGCAGCGGCATCAAAGTATTGGGATGCTATCACTAAATGAGGATAAAATTCAGTTCGTGTTAATTCATTAGCATCAATAATACTTTCAGCATATTTTGAAATTATATATATCGTCAAATAAGACAACTCGTTTGAGTTAAGTCTGAAATTAGGATAATCTACTTTCTCAACTCCGTACTCAATCAGTTTAGCCTTAGCTTTTTGATATTTGAGCATGTATTGTGAGGCACTTGAAATATTCATTTAATACACCTCTCATACACTGCATGAGTCAATTCCATTAGCTTGCTGCCATGAATATAAAAAATTTCTTGATTGCTTTGCAAACTCAAATTAGCACCGGTTATACCCACAATCATTTTTTTATCTATCGTTGCTTGACTACTTATGGCTGCACCAATTAACTTCATCTCGTAATTGTAGTTTGATTTTTGCTGAAATCGTGCTATTTCTGCGGCTTGCGTTCTGTTTCCAAGGCTGTTCAGCTTTTTTCTGTAATAATCCAGTGTATGTGCGTAACGTTGCTCATCTTTCTTTGAATCGTTTGCGGCAGAAATAATTACATCCGCTGTGTCTGAAGTCAACTTAGCCTTGACTTCAACCGCCACTAATATATCATTTACATTTGGCGTTTTGTCATTCTTATAAAACTTGTAAGCTATTACATCGGTTCCGTGTTCTGAAAGCGCTTTTCCCGACCGACCTTCCTGCTTACAGCGAGGAACTGTATAATCAAAAATAAATTCCAACATATCCGATACTACGATTTCAGTTATGTCATTTGAGCGAGAAACAGGGCCATAGACATCCTTTTTTTGCGGTATTACAAACTCACGAAGATATTGTTCGGGAGTTAGACTGTGAATTAAAAGTGCTTCAGTAAGAGTATCATCAGAAATGTAGTGTTTTCTCAAATGCAAGGCCCACTCATCCAAAATATCATAATCCAGTGTATAACTAAGTGTATAGCAATTTAGCGGTGTGTTATCTTCAAAAACAACACCACTTTCTTCTGCTATCCAGTTTATATATTTTGGTTTCTCCATATTTGACTCTCCTTACCAAAGGCTTAATATTTTATGATATCAATATCATTGTTTCACACATCCAACTTAACCCCATTATCCATCAGCCACTTTTTCCGCGCCTCGTATTCCGGCATAACTGTCCGGAGCAGCGACCAGAAGCGGGAGGAGTGGCATTTCTCTAATATATGGCAGAGTTCGTGGACGATAATATAGTCCATTATCGGTGAGGGAGCTAATATGCAGCGCCAGTTGAAGTAGAGAGTGTTGTCGAGTGTACAGGAAGCCCAGCGCTTCTTTTGTTCTTTGACGTGGATTTCTTTGGGCTGAACACCGAGCTTGACGGCGTAATAGTCGACACGCTTCTGGATTTTGTGGGAGCATTTTTGCTTGTACCAGTCGATCATGTAGGGGCGCAGATAGTCCTGGTCGGCGGTTTTGGTCTGGATGGAGAAGATGCCTTTGGTAAGGGTTACAACGGGTTTACGGAGGGCAGGTTCTAGTTGTAGATTTAGCCTGTAGTTACGGCCCATATATAGGAGTGCTTCGCCGTTGACGAATTCGCGCAGGACAGGCTGGAAGCGGATGTCTTTCATGTTGTAGAGCTGCTGGGTGATCCACTTGGCTTTGCTGGAGACGACCTTAATGATTTCTTCGTCGGTGCGGGCTTCGGGCGATGTGACGATGACTTGACCGGGCGCTTCGACCGCTATTTCAATTGTTTTGCGGCGCGAAGAATAGTACAGGGTAAAGCTGATGATGCTGTCGCCATAGGAAATGAACAGGATTTTGAGATCATCGGAGGCTTGTCTGTTTGTGTCCATCGTTTTACCTTACGTAGTGCTTTTTGGCGAGTGAGATAAGTTCAGGTAGGAGAGATTTGCGGTCTTTCAGTGGGATTATCCTGGCATACTTATTATTCAGCAACTGAAAGATGGCGGTCTCTATGGTTTTGGTCTTGGTTGGATTTGTGATCCAATCGATTGTGTATGTCTTTTGGATTGTGTCATCGACCGCTATTGTGATTTCTTTGGCATTTGTGCTGATGGAATCGGCATACTGCACCTCAAGTGTTTCTTTGAGAGGTCGCACACCGGATGAAACAGGAAGAGGATAGCCGGCCGAGGCCGTCTCGCCGGCTATAGATTGACCGGCAGCTGTGCCCAATTCATCAAGTTTAGCTTTGATCACACCGTAGATTGCGAATTCACGGGTATCGAGGCCGAGCTGGGCTGCTTCCTCATCGGCGCCGGTCATGATTTCTTCGCGGAGGGTGTCAAGTTGTTTTCGCATGGATTCCCAATCGTCCTGGGTCTCGGCGAGGATCTGTTTTAGCTTTTCCAGAAGGTTGGTGTAGTATTTAGGGTTGTCATCGAAGCGGGCTGTTATGGCTCGTCTCGCGGCATGTTCCATAGCGGATGCGACGGCTTCATTGGAGCCGAGTGCATGGAGCTTTTGCTGGTAGTCTTTGTCAAATAGGGTGACGGGCTCGATCCACTGAATAATGCCCTTGGATTCGATATATTGGGAGATGAGGGCTTTGACTTTTTCACCGCAGTCGGAGATGTCGATCTTTTCATCGGCTTCGTAGCGTGCTTTGGCGGCAATCCGGATATAGGCGAGCCAGCGCAGGTTGTTCAGGTACTCGTTGTTTATCTTCTGCGGAAGGATTCGCTCGATACTGGTGGCGAAACGCTTGTAGGCCATTTCGAATTCAGCGCGCTTGTTTTCCGGCTCCAGTAATTTGACCAGTGCATCCAGATTGGCAGGATCAATGCTATGGAAAAGATTCATAACGGCTTCCCGATAGGTGAGCATCTGCTTATAGAGCTCGTTTATGGAGGTCAGCGGAGATCCGATATCAGCCGTATCAAATATTGCCAGTGCTTCCTGCAGAGAATCGGAAACGCCATAGTAATCAACTATGTAGCCGCATTTTTTCTGCGCTCCACAGGTCCGGTTGACGCGGGCGATTGCCTGGAGGAGATTGTGCTCTTTTAGCGGACGGTCCAAGTACATAACTTGCTCAACAGGCGCGTCGAAGCCTGTTAGCAGCATGTCTTTGACGATGATAAAACAGAGAGGATCTACATCTACCGGCTTGGTAAACCGGTCTATAATCGCATCTTGTTCGGCTTTGGAGGTATGGTGTTGGCGCAAGTGCGGCAGATCGTTGTTTGAACCGGAAAAAATGACCTTAGCTTCCATCCGAGCACCGATTTCCGGTCCGAATACAGATATCTTATTCTTGTCAAAAGCGTTTCTGTATTTGACACACGCTTCCCTGGAGACGCAGACAATCTGTGCCTTAAAACCATTGGGATATACGGTGTCCCGGTAATGCTCGAGAATGTCTTTCATAATGTCATCGATCCGGCTGTCTGCTTCCACGATGGAGCGTTTGGTTGCATATTTTGCTTTTATCGCTTCGCGTTCTTTGTCTGTTCGATCTGCGAATTCTTCGTCGAAAATATCGGCCAGGGTATCATCTTTGATATGCAGTTCCGGCTTTCGGCCTTCATATACGATCATAACGGTAGCACCGTCATCGACGGACTGCTGGATGCTGTATCGGTCGATATAGTCTCCGAACGTACGGCGTGTACTCTTGTCCTGCTTATCGATAGGGGTACCCGTAAAGCCAATAAAGGCAGCGTTCGGCAGAGCATTGCGCATATTCATTGCCATTTCTTTGTACTGACTGCGATGGGCTTCATCGGCGAGAACAATTACATTGGACTTGGTGGTCAGTACCGGAAACTCCTTGGAAAACGTAAGCGTATCTTCCGCCATTCCAAACATGGCTGTAATCGCAGCCGTTGCTTCGTCTTCACTGGCAAACTTAAAAATTGTTGTCAGGATGATCTGCGGTGCGGCCTGTGTCAGAAGCTTCATCAGGTCTTTGACAGATGTGGCCTGGATCGGTGTGGTGATCTTCGCCATAGTACGGTCAAATGTCCCCGTAATCTGCTTGTCGAGATCAATTCGGTCGGTTACCACTAGAATTGTCGAGTCGGACAGCGAGGGAGTGCGCTTGATCTTACGGGCCAACAACACCATGGTCAGGGATTTTCCGGATCCCTGGGTATGCCAGATAACGCCTCCGCGTTCTTCGTTGGTCTTTGCATGAAGGAGTCGGTCGAGTGCTTTATTCACGGCACGGAACTGCTGATAGCGGCAGATCTTCTTGACTTTCTTACCGCTGGTCAGGTCACCCTCATAGAGGATGAAGTTTTCCATAATATCCAGTAGATTTGTTTTGGTTATGGTTCCGAGTAACAGTAGATTCTGCCCAATCTCCGGATCGACTGCATCGGCTTTGGCAGGATACGGATCTTTCCACTCGAGGTATTGCTGATAGCTGGAACTGATCGTACCGATATATCCGTGATATTTGGCAAGAATTCCTGTAAAGAAATTCGTATAGAAAAGCCGTTCGGATCCTTCCGGAGCAGGGGATCCGCGGCGATCCATATAACGCTGTAGCTGCTGGAATGCTTCGTATTTGCCGACGTTCTCGCTGCTGGACGTCTCCAGAAAAGGTGACTTACATTCCAGCACGACAACCGGCAGTCCATTTATGAAAATAATGATATCCGGAACGACATTCTCATTGGCGCCATAGATTTTGAACTGACGAACGACCAAAAACTCATTGTTGACCGGGTTAGTAAAATCGATAAAGTGAACAGTCTGAAAAGACTTCTGCCCGTCAACCGTTTCTTCCAATGAGAAGCTTAGGTTCACAATCGAGTCATAGACCTTCTCGTTAATCGACAGAAGATCCGTGCCTAGGAGTTCCGCCTTTTCCAAATGAAGAGCAGCTTTGTTGACCGTGGTATCCGACATCCAGGGATTCAGACGCTTCAAATTTTTGCGCAAGCGTCCACTTAAAATGACGGAAGACCACGAGTCGCGCTCGCCTTTTTCCGGAGTGAGCAGAGAACCATGGATGTTAGTATAACCATCCGGTAGGTTCCGCAAGAATTCGACGGCCGGGATCTCAACTAAAATCTCTTCATTGCCAAGTGATTGAGTCATGAGAGTACCTCGCAACTAAAATAAAATGAAATCAGATTTTCACACGTGTTCTGCCGGTCAAAAGCTGCTGCATAAGGGCGGATTTGAGTTTGGTTAGGGAGGTTAGTTTGGTATTGTATGAGTCATTTTGGTCGTCGATAGAAGTGAGGATGGAAGTTATTTTTTTTTGTTCAGGGAGCGGAGGGAGAGGAATTTTAATGCCTGAAAATTTGTCGAAACTTACCGCACCACGACGCTCAACGGTACCTTCGATAAACGTAGAGTAGATGTCGATATATTTATGACTTTTTAATAAGCCAAAAAGGAAATAATTATCTAAAAAGCACTTATTTACTGAAAAAACGGTATACATTGGACTAAGTACTGCTTGTTCTATATGCTCCAAATAGCCTATTGAACCTTCATTTAAATGAATTGGAGGAAATGCAAACTCGTCTCTTCTTACAATTTTATAAGTTGTGAGATTATCACTGTATACTTGATTTTTGAAATACGACATTGAGTCTACAATTCCATTATGTTTGGTAACTGAAACCACATCTGTAACTAGACCGTCTCTATTTTTCCGAGATACATTTTTAATATATTTTCCAACAGGTATTACTTCCCACTCCACCGGAATCCTTCCGATTTCTGTATCCTTGAACTCGGTATGCCCGATACCTTTAGTCAGAAGGTGCTGCATCATACCCTGCTTCAGGACTTTCGTCTTCTCGATCAGGGATTCGGTTTCTGAGATGTGCTCGTCGACCGTTGATAGGATATCAGCGATTTTCTGCTGCTCGGGGAGAGGAGGAAGTGGGACTTCAATATTCGAAAACTCTTCAAAACTTACTGCTCCTCGACGTTCGACAGAACCCTTAATAAATGTGCAATATAGCTGAATATAGAAATGACTTTTTAATATACTAAACAGATAATAATGATTAATCAATAAAGTGTTTATTGAAAACACAGTATACATTGGACTTAGCACAGCTTGTTGAAGATGTTGCAAATAGCCTATTGATCCCTCATTAATGTGGATAGGCGGATATGCAAATTCGCCTTTTCTTATTATTTTGTAAGTTGTAAGATCATTACTAAAAACTTGATTATTGAAATAGGTTTTTGAATCAACAATTCCATCATGTTTTGTAACTGACACGACATCACAGATAGAATCATCTCTGTTTCTACGAGATATTTTTGTGATGTAGTTTTTTATTGGTGCAACTTTCCAATCCATTGGTATCAATCCAATATCAGTCATTTTATATCCGTCTTTCATATACAAATAGTCCACTTCACAGCACCTCATAGCCAAGTTCGCTTAGATATTCATTGAGCTTAGCTTCTGTGACAACAGCTTTTTCCTTGATCTCGCGGATCTCAGAAATTAACGAAACTATATCAATCTCTACTTCAGCTGTAGTCGTATCAATATAGCGAGTTATATTTAAACTATTTTCATTTGTTTTGATCATATCCAAATCGATAACTTTTGCATATTTTTCTACATCTTCAAAAAAGTCAAATGCATCAACAATTCGAGAAATATCTTCATCACGAAGTTTGTTTTTTGTTCCGTCCTTTATAAAATCTCGGCTTGCATCAACGAAGAGAATTTTATTTTTTCGATCGATCGGCTTGGATTTGTTGATGATTAGCAGTGCCGCTGGAATGCCGGCACCATAGAAGATATTGGTCGGAAGCCCAATAACCGCTTCGATCAGATCGTCTTTGATAAATCCTGCACGGATTTGACCTTCCGCACCGGAACGGAAGAGAACACCGTGGGGAATGACGGTAACCATTTTTCCCTTTGCATTTAGGGAAGCAACCATGTGCGAGACAAAAGCCAAATCGCCGTAACTTTTCGGAGGAAGTCCATATATGAATCGTCCGAAATGGTCGTCGCCGGCTTCTTCAAGACCCCAGTTTTTGAGAGAGAAAGGGGGATTTGCCATGACCTTATCAAAAGTCTTGAGAGCACCACCCTCAACATGGCGCGGATCGCGGATGGTGTCGCCCTTGCGGATGTCGGCACCAAATGCATTATGGAAAATCATATTCATTTTGCAGATAGCCCACGTTGACAGGTTGATCTCCTGACCAGCCAGAGAGATGTTACGGTAATTGCCGCCGTTCTGGCGAATATATTCAATACTCTGAATCAGCATGCCGCCGGATCCACAGGTAGGATCATAGATCCGGTCGCCTTCTTCCGGCTTCAAGATGCGTACGATAGTCTTGACGACTTCGGTGGGTGTATAAAACTCACCGCCCTTGGAGCCGCCTTCATCAGCAAACTCCTTGATCAGATACTGATAGGCGTCCCCTAGCATATCTTCGTTTTCCAGGCTGTTCCGATCCAGCTGCAGGGCATCAAAAAGAATAAGCAGCTGGGATAATTTCTTATCGGAGACACGTTCCTTGTCATTATAATTGGCTGTCGTCAGAACATTGGCTAGCTCACTGTTTTTCGGTTCATCTTCAATGGCGCGGAACGCCTTGTCGAGAGCCGGACCTATGTCCAGCGCAAGCCCTCTGATATCATCCCAACGAGCACGCTGCGGGACAAAGAATGTCTCATAAATATCCGGATCTTCCAGAAGTTCGTCAATCTCAGCTTTGGGTACTTCCTGTTTGGTATATTCGGCCATAAGCGACGCACGTTCAATCGCATACTCGTCGTTCATGCGCTTCAAAAAAAGTAGTCCAAAAATATAGTCCTTATATTGGGCGGCATTCAGTTCGCCGCGCAGGATATCGGCGGCTTTCCAGAGCGTTGATTCCAGTTCCTGTAGGGTTAGCTTGGGCATGGTGCACCTCGCGTTCATTTATATATCAAATAATTCGAAAATTTATTTTATCCAATACTTAGTATACAACATGGTCGTGGTTATTAATGGGACAGAAGGCAAAAATAATTACTAAAGACAGTACAAAATCTGACTCCTTCATGAGTTGTGTATATCAACCTTTACAATTTTTATTATGTCTTCAATCTGACCTGATCATCATCAGGTTAGCTACACTTTATCCAATATTTCCTACACGTTCATCGAGCCAGGTAATCATGGATTCTTTTTGCGCGTGTTTTGGCTGCCATTGATAACATTTTTCTTTTTTTGCATGATTCATATATTTTAATAGCCTTCTCATTACATTACCATTGAGCGGAATAAATTGACTCTTGTTATTAAGAAAAACCAATGACTTCTTAAAACGTCTAAGAAGCGTCTTTGAAATTCGGATTGATATTTGCGATGTATTAAATTGCAGTGCAGCGGCACCTTTGTAATTATTGTATTTTTTGTCTTTCTTGTTTATCTCGTCGATATTCAAATTTGTACCAGCATTTTCAACCAGCCAATCATGATCATATTCATATAACCAGGAGTAAGCACGAAGTGTTCGCCAGTACACTTTTTTATCAACAAAAAATAATTCAAAATTGTTCATCCAAATATTACGATTTATTTTGGCCTTTCTATCAAATTTATACGGTTTCGGACGGGAAGAAAAAATGCTATTTGGCTGAACCATTTCAAAATACTGCAATTGATCAAAAAAACCTCCAATACTCCCAGACAAATACTGCATCATTAAAAAATGTTGAAGTGGATGAATGTTTTGCGGAGGTTCTAAGAATATCTCGCTCTCCCAAAAATAATCTGAATGATTAGAGCTACATAAATCCAAAAGAGAATATATTTTCCCATAATATCGAAAAAAATCTCTTTGCCACTGACTTATAAGAACTGTTCCGTTCTTTGTTACAAATCCTTTTTTCTCAAGCAGATATAGATAAACTTCACGGTACCCCATACTGCACTTAGTCCATAATCCATGAGTTGTAGCAAAGTTGTCAAATAGCCATTGTATTCCTACTGATAATTTCACAGCAGTATCCATTTCTTCGTTGTTCATCTGTTTGAACGGAGAGAGCGGGAATCGTGCCGTGTGTTCCGGGCATGAATATACACACTGATTATTCGTGTAACAATTGCTGTCATATAGCATTTTCTTATGTTTAATGCAAACTAACACTCCCGGAACTTGATGAAGACGATGCCAATATCCCTCTCCTAATGTAGTTTTTTCTTCCTCAAGACACACAGGGCAGATGCGCAAATTCAAATAGAACGAACCAAATCTGCCCCATTTTTTTCTTTCAACATTTGAGCCATATTTTGAATCGTCAAGTGCCCATGCCTTAATTATATTAATTTTTTGATCAGCTTCAAAAGCTGTCAAAAGCGGGAAAAGTGTTCTGTTGTAAAGAACCTCTTCAAATGATATTCCGTAACTTTCAGTCCGTGAGATCAGATTGCCTAATCGTCGCGGCAATACAACTGAATTGAAAATTGTCGAATGACCAAACAATTCGAGGGCACTGTCCTCCATTTCCAGATTTCCACTAAATTTATGATAGCGTGCAATTACACTATACAGAAGCTCGTCCGGGTACATTTCAGGAAAAAATGAAAGCATAATGCCTCCTTTAGATTATATTCCACTTACAAAATCCCAAAGAAATCGGGGGTATTGTTCTCTCGACATTTCTGAAAAAACTCCCAGTATTCCGGCCACATTCTATCTGGAATTCCAGCCGACTTCATCAATTTCCACATTATAATGGGTTCATCACGATTTGTGATTTCTGTAGCAGTCCACATGAGTTTTCTCTTTCGATATTCATCTCTAGTTTCAACAACTCGATCAAGATATCGTTTTGATTTGGGAATCAATTCACATCTTCTATATATTGTGTTTAATGATCTTGTTGATTGTCCCAGGCGCGTTTTGGTAATCCTGATTGGTCGTTGCTGTGACCTGATTTCTGCTTCAGCAAGGATCTTAAGTTGAGCAAATAGTGTTGCATCTTTCATGTCCCAGTCAGTGCTTGCTCTAATTGCTGATCGCCTTGTCCTGCTACTTAAAACAGGTGAATTTTTCCGAAGCCATTCATTGTCATGTCGAATCAACCATGTATATACTGCCGGAATTTTCATACGAATATCGTTCTGACGCTCATTGGGATTGTTTTCACAAAAAGTCTTCCAAACTTCCCTATAATCAATTTTTCTGGGATTGTTATCGGAAGCTTGTTTCCACATAATTTTATTACCGATTTGTGGTACTTCTTCGAAGCAAAACAATTCATCAAAAAACTGGCTGACACTACCTGCGAGAAACTGCATCATCAGCACGTGACGAAGCGGATTGTATCTCCTTGCGTTTGTTCGCAGCATATTCATGGGCCAACAGGAATGCTTTGTTGTCGAAAATTCCAGATCCCATAAACTCAGATAATTACCAAAATATTGAATGAATTCTTTCTTAAACTGACTTACTCGAATGGATCCTCCCGAAGTAGATAGTCCTTTTTTTTCGATCAAAAACAAATAGATTCCTTGGAAACTCTCGTTGTATTTTTCCCAATATTCTTTAAACGTCTCAAGATTATCAAAAAGCCATTGAATACCGGATGCAATTTCTTCCGCCAGTGCAATTTCATCATGATCCAATTTTTCGGGAATTGCTTGCGAAAGGAGCAACGTTTCATCAAGGCACTTATATGCTTTAGAGTCATACGAAGCATATGGAATTATACTGTCCTGTAGGAGTACATAATGCTTGGTGCAAACTGATACCCCTGGTGTTTGATGAAGACGATGCCAATATCCTTCTCCGTATGCAGCTGTTTCCTCTTTAAGACATACAGGGCAATATCGAAGATGTGTAGGTGTTGGTTCATTTTTTCTCCACAAACCCAGTTTTGAATACGTCGCCTTTTCTATATCCTTTTCTACCCAAGAAGTTATCAATTGGATATAGTTATCATCTCTAAAAAGTGTAACAAATGGAAAAAGAGTCCTTCTAAAAAGTAGATCTTCAAACGATACATCGAACCGTTCGGTTTCATTGGAAAGACATCTCAAATTTCTCGGTAACATAACCGTGGCCGGTTCATTCATGTTCCCAAAAACATCGTTAGTTGTTTGGCTCATATGCGTATTGCCACTGTATTTGTGGTATCGTGCAATGACGCTATATAGTATTTCATCAGGGTACATTTGGGGGAAATACGAAAGCATAATAAAGCCTCTGAATTCTTAGTCTTTACCAAATATGAGATTCTCGTCCTCGAGTGACTGCATCGTCAATTTCTCATACTTTGGAATACTGTCATTAGTCAACTGCGGAATGGAGACACTTTCTTGCAAAACATCTTGACGAATTTGATCAGCGGTTATTTCCTTCGCTTTGGTTATAGCTGGAGTAACATGTTTTCCCCTACCCTTATCCCAATACATTTTCGCATCTGCATCTGTAAGATCTGAAGGTTTCGGGTTGTTGATCATCTCAATTTTAGGTTGTAGCATTGCAAAAGAATCTGAATAAGCAGCACTTTTGAGCGTCGAAATGGTTATTTTTTCACTACCTCCAACTTCGCCTGCTTTAATTGCCTTAATTTGTGCAGCAATATATATATTAACTGCAGTATCAACTACTCCGCCACTTAGATCATGCATTATTTCGATTATTTTGGGGTTAAGAGGTGTTGAAATATTAGTCCACTGAAATTTCCAAATACTTTCCATAAATGTTAGCCAATCATCACTATCCTTTCTCAAGGTATCCATAATTACAGCACCCATTCCTGTGCTTCTTCTTGCATTCATCAAATCTCTTGACAGAAACGAAATGGCTTTAGGAGTACCTATCAAAACAATTGGTACGCCGATTGTATTTACTAGATTTGAAATAAAATTCAGCATCCGATCTATGCCGCCGGTTTTTGCCGCCAAAATGTTTTGTATTTCATCGATAACTAATACTCCAAGACTGTGTCTTCGGGCTATTAGAGCCATCTGTGGAATAAGCTGATCCGTTGATCCCCTTCCTTTAAGAACAAATTTTTCATAGGTCTTGTCTCCAGTCAGGCCATCAAATTTAGTAAAAAAGCTTGAACACAAGCCTTTGATACTACCATCAATGGGGCACTCTAGCCGCATCCACACAATCTGCAAATGGTGAAATGGCATTCCTTTGTATTCTTCGTGAAGGATAGTTTCTGGATACATGGCAAGCCCCCTTATTGCAGCTGATGTTTTACCAGTGCCGGAGCTTCCAATCACCGAAAAACCGCATGATATAGCATTTGAAAGCTTTGCGGTACTAAAACATGGATCTTTTGCCACGACACAATCATGAAGTACCGATAAATCCGCAGTATGTTTGGCAGATAGTGGATTTCTGGATTCATATCCAAGAAGGATTGCATTATAAAGTTTGCGTGCAAAGTCTATATGTACACTCCATGGTTGAAAACAGGTGTGAATCAGGGGCGGAAAATTTTGTCGTTTATGTGATACAATCTGCCTTTCAGATTCATCGTAAGGAGGAAAATAAGTCATTTGATCAACTAATTCGTAGAATGACGGTATTTCTGGAAGTGCCTCTATCGCAGGATTTCCCTTATATAGTGTCTGAGCAGGTTCAGAATACTGTGCAGCCACTTGCCCAGAATTCCAAGCATATTTATTCATAATCTTTCCTTTCCGATTTCTCAATTTGTTCTAATTGATGCTGTCTGATAAGCCTTGCATAATCCGCAAGATCGTCATTTGATTCAACAGATCTTCTTGTTTCATATGAGTATTCCTGCAAATCATCTGGTGGCATGAAGTTGTTTTTTTCTCGCTCAATAAGAACTTCGTTTTTTCGATTCTTACGAATTTCTTGTCCTTTAAGATTTTTTGCGCCAATTAGAGGGATAATTTTGGATTGTTCTTTAACCATTTTTTCAGCTATATCAACGATTTCACTTGCTCGTTGAGAAAAACGACTAGTATTTTCAAGATCAGTTCTTTCACACTTTTTGTGGTCATGCCGCCTATTTTCAATGCAGTTCTCAATCTCCTCTAAATTGCATCCAACAAAAATTCTGCTGCTGTCTGCGGTGCATTCGCTGTACTCAAATTTTCCATCCTCGAAAAGTATGCAAATTGAGTTCATATTCCTGGGGTCAAAAGCAATATCAACTAACCTCCTTCCATTAATTCGAGCTTTTGAAAACCAATCCTCTGCAATGGCTCTCGGGCATGTATAATACAATTTCTTAAAAAGAATTCCTTTTTCCGTAATACTGGCTTTAGATTTCTGCATCAAGGCTATCATTATCCGTTCATCAACTTCTTCTCGTAATATGCCGGAACGATGCTCTATGCCCCAATTCCAAAGACTCAAGGGAATTGCAGGAACTCTATCCTTAATAATGTCATCATCTAAATGCGGATCTTCTGTGAGCAAGCGCGAATTGTTTAACAAAATATAATAGATTATCAGCTTAACGAACTCATCAATTGTTAGTTTTGCATCCAGACGATAATCATGTCCTCCACGTATTTTGAAATCAGGGTATACACTTCCAGGAAGTAATGGCTTTGTATATTCAGCCAGTAAATTGAAACTATTCTCCACAATTCCTTTCATGTCAGGTCTAAAAGCTGACGCATTTTCAATATGAATACCCAACCCTGTGACAATGCTATTACTGGCCTTTTTCACCATTTCACCATTGTCTACCATAAGGCAAGAAGGAATACCTTGGCACGGCCATTCTTCGTCGTTAATTTCTATTCCATATTTCTTACAAACTTGGACTTTATTTAATGCCATGTTGTAAATTGCGGTCATTGCACTTGCCCACGATGGACCTTCGAGACATACACTAAATCCAGCAATCATCCTTGAGAAGACATCAGAAATAAAATATATTACTGGCCTGCCAACTAATACAGAACGATCAAGTTGTGATACAAGATAAATGTCACCAATAGTTGCATCGAGCTGAAATTTATCTCCTGGTCCCATAGCTTCACTTTGTGAACTCCCAACGATTCCACGTAAATCCCGATCAAATTTCTTTTCACCAATTCTTTTTCTCATATTAATGAAAGACTTTGCATGATATGTAAACTGTCGTTTAGTAATGTATTGCGGTTTCAGTATTTTCCTTTCACTGTCTTCAACTTTGTCCATTGCATAATTTTCAAGATACTTTATATAGCAAAATTTCATGTTGCATTTATTGTCTTTATTATAATATTTATTAATTATCTTCTTGATATTGTCTTTTTCGGTTTGCGTAATGCATATGCCCTTATTATCGGTATGATACTTTGATGGGCGACCTCTTTTCATAATCTCGTTTGAATTTATCGACTTTTTATCTCTGCTACAATTCCCATTATTTCGATAATCCGGAAGCAAAGCATTTTTGTTCTTTCCCCCGGCCCAGTATTTATATAGATATCTTTGAACATCCATTCTGTAGCAGTTATTTGCCAGGGAAGAACTAGCGATAAACATACTCCGTGCCTTTGGATCATAACAATGAGGCTCATTAATAACAAAATCACAAATAACATTCCAAGCATTATTCATGTTTTCTATATATTTTTGATTTATCTCATCTGTAAGAATAGATAACGATTCATTTTCCTCTTTTTGGACCATATCCAAAGTAATATTTTCTTCAAGTTCCGAGAGTCCTAAAAAATAGGGAATTGTATTTTTCCTGCTCAACGAAATTACAACAACTTTATCTTCCTGCGGCAAAGTGCAAAGAACACGAAATTTATTCTCTGAAGCACTGTCTTTGTAAATTGCATTAACTAATACTGTCATTTTTTTCGTCCTCCGAGTGAAGCATTGCTTTTAATAGCGAAACATCTACCAATTCTTCAATTTGCTTTGTTGGGACAAATTTGATCTTCAAATTAACAGGGATGAGTTTATGTGCTACCAGATAACGAAACAAGGCTAACATTGATCCTTTCTTAAGATTGTATATTTGGTCAAGTTCAGAAGTCACTTCAGCTAAAATGCCTTGACCTTCTGCGATTGATCGCCTTAGTTGTTCTATTGGCTCGCTTGCCATGGATTCATCCAGAGTTACTTTTAGAGGGTAATCAAATCGTTCTTGAAAAAATCTCATATTTGCACACTCATTCATATCTATGCTCATTTCAGTAACAAGAAGCCAATTGACTCCACGCCTATTCCAATACTCTTTTTCAATTGATAGTTTCTCTAAAACCCTATCGGACAAATCTTTCGAATATTTGACATTGTATGCAATATATTGAGTCGTGTTTCCAACTTTGACAGTAACAAAAAAATCGGTGGTCATAACAAAACTGTTATTTCCACCGATTTTTGGGGGGTACTCAACTCCTAGAAGTCTTGCAATTTCTTCTGTTTCGAAGACTGGGAATAGGGGGTATTGTTCTCGAATATCAATTACATTTTCATTCCATTCTAGCCAATAATAAAATTTTGTTTCCAGGTCAGATAATAAATCATGTTTTCTTGGAAACTTTATTCCAAATACTCGGCTTCCTCGACCTTTATTAGAAAAGCTGCCGACACCAATCCACGGTATATAGTTGGCGCCGCAGCCTTGACCATAACCAAGTTTAATATGTTCCGCAATTCTTTCCTCAGTAAAATCAATATAGCCCATATAAACACTCCAATAGTAATCAAAGTGCAACTATAAGGACAGCATACTTCTCTTAACTCAAATTTTCAAGATATGTATCAAACTTACAACTTTTGTATCAAACTTACAACTTTTGTATCAAACTTAATTGTCATTTAACAATCAACACGTGACATCAATACTACCGTCTCAACATGCCCCGTCCACGGGAACATATCGACCGGTTGGATTGCTTTGATCTGGTATTCCCCTGCGGTTAATACGGCGATGTCGCGGCCGAGGGTCGCGGGGTCG
>Ga0209125_1001152_pt1 | contig 26813 bp, 18 predicted proteins | sample BarGraIncub1131A_FD_184503 | JGI IMG/M metagenome (GOLD analysis project Ga0209125, IMG submission 184503) | Arctic peat soil microbial communities from Barrow, Alaska - Barrow Graham LP Incubations 11-31A (SPAdes) (version 2) | ecosystem: Environmental > Terrestrial > Soil > Wetlands > Peat... | reverse complement strand
CTCGTCAATCAAACTATTATCATGTCCGTGAACTATAAATACCGCCTGTGAATCTGCTGGTATTAACTTTTTCCCTGTAGTATCGTTATTATACAGACTTCTTAGAAAACCCATTAAAGTGTCGAAGTTCTGCCTGCGAACTCTGTCCAAATCCCGTAGCATTGAGCTTGAGTAGCTTTTCAAGGTAAAAATCGCAGAACTTACTTGTTGCTGCCTACGTGGTTCAAGCGTTAATGTATAGTTCTCAACGTCAAATAGCCACTGATTTCTCACTTTCTCATCCCTGAAGTTGGACTCAAGGAATTCCCCGGTACGAACTAATTCTCGTAACTTGTTAATGTCATTCAGCATTTGTCTTCCTCCTGAGTTGTTTGGCAAATCATACTATTACTTGCCGATTTGGACTCTTCAATATAAATTTCGTTAATTTTGAACAGTGCTCCTGTTACAAGGCCAAAATCTTTGCGATTTTTTCATTATCTAATTGATCGTTATGTTCAACATAGTATGTATCGTATGGTAATCGAACATCAACGCTGAGAAAATGTTTATATATAATACAGTTTTAGCAGCGTTTGTCATTGCTTTGTTGATATCAATACACTGGTCAAGTTCCTCTACAAAAGAGATTGTTTTATTGCAATTAATTTTGTACTATAAAAACTTCCATTATCGACTTCTCAATCGTTGCACCCGATGATACAGCATCGTTGCTCAAATTCACATCTGCAATGGGGTATGCATTATTTTTAAAAAGCGGCTCTAATATGCTGAGCGCAATATCAAAAGCTGGTTTGCAACATACTTTAAAAACTTTTTTACTCCCACATGAACATTGATCATTTCGACCAATCCCGTTAAAATGATCAGATTTAATAGGAATCATGATAAAATTCCATGTTTTTATATCCCTATCATATAAAAACACCTCTTTCTTTATAATCACTCTATACGAGTTATTTTCATATCCGGCAACCAATTTTGATGGCATTGTCTGTTTATAATTACTGAGAACAGCCAATATTGCATCCTTATTATAAGAAATGCACTTCTTGTAAGAATTACTTATTATAACTCTATTTATTTCAATTGTTTGGGCTTCATTAAGTACATTCATTTTATTAGTTTGTATGTACTTAGGAACAACTCCATTAAAAAATATCGCATAAAATCGTTTTGAAATCGGGATAAGTATCATAACATCTTTCAGCCCCATGCATCTGTTGCTGATCTTTGCATACTTATTTTTTATTGAGAGTGCTGCCGTCGAAAGGAATTGATCACTTAATAAAAAATCGCCTTGGGCACTTTCCAAAATTGCAAATTCATATTGTTGAGTTATTGTTTGTGATAGCAAAACAAGATAATCTCTATCCAATATTTTTTTCGACATCTCATAAATTCGATTTTCTTCGTTTTTCATATCACAAGAAAATTCGAATAGTAGTGCTCCACTTCTATAATATAGCATCAAAAAGTTGAACATATTCGTTATTACTAATTTCTTTATCTTGATAATATCAACCTCTTCGTTCTCTAGATATCTCGACATTGATCCTATTTCTGGTGCGATAGTTGATTCCCAATTCGAAAACCAATGTTCAATCGTGTTTATTTTCAATAAGGGATGCTCATATGCATAGCTTTCGGTCATTGAATCAATAATATTGACCGGATATGTTTTTTGCTCGTTTAACAAACATTCATATACTTGCTCTTTATCATTGCAAAACTTCTTTAATATAAATTGCGGTATATAATGTTGTTTTTTGGTTATTGCACTCATTATGTACCCCTTCCGAAATACAAGTTTTGTAATGCCATATTGTTAATCAATTTACGAAATTCTTCCCAATTTATCGGGGGTTCCATACTACTTATGCAGATTGATTTTTGTCCAATATATTGCTGGCAACGCTATCCTAAGTGAAGCACTTTTTCAAACAAATTCCTGCTTAATCACAAAATCACCTCCACTATTCCGCCCCCAGCGCCTTAAATACCGCATCTTCCGCACTCTGGTAAAAGATGATGCTAAAGCATCCAATCAGATCAGCAGGCACGGTAGCAAGGTCTACGGCTGATGTGATCGGAACCAAAACTTTTTTGGCTCCACTGTCCAGACATACCTGCAGAGTGTTGGCCAGCTCATCGACCTTTATGATCGTTCCGCCGATACTCAGATCGCCTAATATGGCTGTACTGCTTAATACGGGTTTGTTTAGCGCAACAGAGGCAATTGCCACCAGTGTCGGCAGGGTCAGTTTTTTCGTCATTCCGATACCGTTTAAGTCCTGTACATGCATCAAGTAATCTCTGGTCGAAGTGCTTATGCTGCCGCTTATGCCTTTGCTGTTGGCTTTGAGGTATTGGTATGCATTATCGACTGCTTCCTTTGCCTCGCGATCGGATCCTATGCCTGTACGATCAAATTTACCATTACCGGGTGTCATCTGTGTCTCCAATTTATAGACGCCTATCATTCCAGACTTGCCATGAGAAACTGTATAGAGTTGCCCTGGCTTGCCCATACCTTCCGGTATCAGCTTGCCACCGCCCGTTTCGGGGACGGGGACATATTCTTCAGATAATGTCTCATTGTCTATATAGGAAAAGTTCACGTCGTAGAATTCCATACCGCCGATTTTTTTCAGCTGTTCTTTGACACGGCGACGCATCTCCAGTGCAAATCGAAGAATTTCTTCGACGTTCTCTTTGGTAAAATGACCGTCCGGATAGATCAGTTTGACGAGTCCGGATATGGTCTTTTTCACGGCTATGACATCACGCTGATTCAAGTTGCTGCCAAAGCGGAAGTATTTTTCATAGGCGTCAGCGTAGGAGATCTTACGGAGTTCACGCATGACTTCCGAAAAATAATCGGATATAAAGCCGTAATCATCGGTAAAATAAGACGGACGGTATTTGGGAATTTCCCAACCGGGGATGTAGCAGTGCATACGATCAAAAAAGGCCGTATCATTTGACATTGCATCCGGGAAAGGTTCAAACAAATGGGAAGTTTTCAAAAGTACATCCACACTTTGGTTTATGTTTCCTACAAATACCATGGAAGCATAGGCACTCTTCTCTTCTTTACCTCTTGCAAATGAGCCTGATGCCATGTAATCCTTCATTATCTGGACGCCGTCCTGATCTTTGAACTTTATGCCGGCCACTTCATCGAAAGCTACGCAATCCCACATCCCAACCAGACCTACCGTTTTATTACCCATGTTGTAGAAGAGGTTTGCAACGGTTGTCTGACCGCCGGAAATCAGAATACTGTTGGGGCTGATTTCCTTGTAGATATGTGACTTGCCCGTACCTCTTGGTCCAAGCTCGCACATATTATAGTTGTTCTCGATGAGGGGAATCAGCCTTGCCAGGTGGAGCCATTTGACACGTTTGTCAAACTTATTGGGTTCCATTCCGGTGCTTCTTAAGATCAGGTCGATCCATTCATCATCGGTAAAATTAGACCTTGCAGATTTGACTTCTTCAATATCGAGGCCAGGCATCTGTATGGGAGTTAGTTTGCGGATAATAAACGGACAGCGTCGTTTATCTCCTTCATCATAAAAGTATTCCATCTGGACAATACACCAGATACCGCCGCAGAGCAGGCGCTCATAGTCGGAAACGTACTTCTCTGCAATTGGAACTTCCTTTATAGCAAGGTTTGAAAACTCAGCTTCATAGAGATCATTTCTAAAATTGAGCTTTACTGTGACTTTATCAATTACCGTATAGGTGCCACGTTCGCGAATTTTGGAAATGATCTTCTGGGCTTCATCCGGGCGTACATAGTTCTCCGCCAGAATCTGTTTTACATTCTGGACACCGGCATCAATCTCTTCTTCATCCATCGAAGAGCAGTACATTCCCAGTAGATATTCCAATACATACACCGGGACATTGGCTCCAACCTTGATCTTCTTGGTCAGATCCTTGCGGACGATTTTTCCCGGAAAATACTCTCTCAGCTTATCGTCCAATTCTGTATCGTATTGGGATTTATTCTCACTCATGCTTCCACCGCCTTATCATCAAAATCCATAATCGTTTGCAAAAGCTACATCCATAACCACTTCATGACGAAAGACCTCCAAGTCATTCTTATCATCATAAGCTACCAGGTAGAAGCGTTTTGATTTATCATACTTCTTGTTTTTGAAATTGAAACGCAAACGGAAGATACGCTTCTGAGGCTCGGTATCTTTTCGATCTGCCATATAAACATTCTCATTCGAGATTTTTTCGTTATCCTCCGAAATGAAGAATATCTTGTAGCTGGTTGCTTTAATCACATCGCTTACCGGCTCCGATTGAATGAAATCCAGTGTAGTGATGAGGTTGGTGATCTTCTGTACCATGCTGACAAGCATGATCTGCGCTGGCCGCGAGTCCACATGCCCCTTCTCCGTCTTCACATCGATAACAGGTATAATCATTTCCTGTGGTGAGGAACCGCCATGCACATAGTTCTGACCACCGCCAGACACCTTAAACACATTAGAACTAAGCGGAAACGAAACAAATTTTTTATCGTCGTTACCAAGAATCCTGCTCATCGGAATGGAGCAAATACCATCTTCCTTTACAACCGCATCTGACACGATGAAACGACGGTTCACAAAAGCATCTTTATCAGAAATATTCGAAATCTTGTCACTTTCCTGCAATTTGTCACGCTTATAGATGAATCCATGATCCGCAGTCACAATAAAATGGTAAGTGTTGGCGCTTACTGACAATCGTTTAATCAGTGAAAAGATCTCTTCTATGGCTTCCTGGCAGGCACTGAATACTTCATTCTCCGTATTTGCTTTATCTCCTCGGGCATCTATCTGATTGTGGTACACATAAACCACACTCATTCCAGTGAGTATTGTGCGTAACTCTGCCTGTTTCATGGTTCTCATCGCATCGAATTGAACACAGCAACTGTTTGGGGAATACTTCTTCAGGATCGTTTCTCGCTGTTTCAAATCATCGCATGGCATCCCATCAACCAGTACTTTGTAATCGTCCGTCATTTCCAAAGATTTATGCGGCAATAGAGCTGCCATACCCAGTCTCGTATAGGACGGCAGCACACCATGCATAGCTTCTATTTTGGATGTACAGTTAGCATCTCCCTGCAATTTCTCAAAAAGGGAACGCCCCGTCTCATATCGCATCGCATCTGAAATGATGACCACCACACGGTCCTTACTAGCAGCAACATATTTGGAATAAAAATTCCGCTGTAGTGGCAGTACTGTCAGTGCTGCATCGCTGCAGAAGGCCGTATTCCACTTAGAAATCTCTTCAGAAAGGTACACGTTGGCATAGATATTTTCCACCAGATCACGCAAATTCTCATAACCTGTATTATCGGTAAGCTGGTCAAATGCGTTATAGAAGTATCGGTAATGGGTATCAATCAAGCAGTCCAAAGAACAGTACTTCTCTACAATACTTTTGAAATCATCCGGGCAGCTAAAATGAGCCGCCTGAATCAGATGGAAGGCGTGTTCCAGCAGCTGATAATGCTCCTGAAAAGCTTCTCCAAAGTGTTTTTTACTCCGCATCCGGCATATGTCAGGGATTGTCATGTCGTTCAGTTTGGCGCCGGTATCTTCTGCCAGGAGGCGATCGCGGATCCAACTGATTATGCGTGTATCAATTACAGGGAATGTATCACAGTTCAATAAAACTTCCGGCGCATATGCTTTGAATGCGTCCGAAGCATTCAGTGCCATCGCCATATAATCTGACAGTTCATCATACCGACTACGATACAGCAGGTTATTCATCAAGTTATCCAGGAATGTGATGATATTCCCTGATTTATATGAGGCATATTTTGCCCAAGCCTTGGGTAGATCACCGCGAATATATCTCCCAGTATAGGAAACAAAAAGGGTCATTAGAAGTTTTTCAAGTGTTGGCTTCACATCGGTATAGCAAAACTGTTCCTCACATAGACGCCAGAATGCAGAAAGAAGATCGTATTTTTCAAACTCGGCAAGAAAAATATTATCTTCAAGTCTACTATCCGTCAGAACAACGCGGACAAGCTCATCAAACGATGCTGTTCTTGTCTTACATAGAACGCACATAAGAGCTACTTCAATGGTTTCTTTTGTAAAATTCTCAATCTCTAAATCGTAGAATCGCTGCGTGCGATCTTTGGACCCGAAGAACTTGATGTATTTCTGAATTACCGGCTTGAACTTCTCATCTATGCCAAGATCAACTGTAAGAAGTGACGCACGGTCAGCAAAGAACTGCTTAGAATACAGTAGTGTATCCTCCAGGTGATTGTCCCGTACATTGGGCTTAGGGAAAGGAGCATAAATTAGATAATGGGTATTTCGATCTACCCGTTCCAAAAAGTACTTTGTATAAAATTGATTGTCCGGCTTTAGGTGATAGACCTTGGCATTGACCAGCTCGAGTGTGTTGATATCCTCAGAAAAATCAGCCCTGTCGTCATACCAGAAAACAAGTTTTCTTGTTTCTCCAGTGAACTCGGTACTTAATTTATCTGTTATTTGTTTAAGGTTAAGTTCGGCGATCTTAATCACCTCTTTCATTTAAATCATTAATTAATAATAACATCACTATGATCATTAGGTTCCTTTTTAAATACACGATCAATAAATTCAATTATCGACTCATACATCTTTAACAAATCATGGTATTCAAAGAACATTTTATTGCTTTCATCATCGACATAAATCCCAAATTTCTCGAATTTTTTAATGTCGCTTTTACTTACATTACCGCCGTTATGTACTATTATATTTCTTGCATCGCGAATCGTCTTAACGTACTCCCAATTTGCGTCGTTTTTTATGTTTTTTACACCAACTACCTTATCAAGGTACAGAATGGCTCTTTCAAGGCCTTGACCAGAAATGTCTTTTTGTGAAATTGAATATTTATTCATAATGTAATATGCTCTACAAAGTGTATTAAAAAATTCTTCAAGAACTGAAACCATTGTAAGTACTACTGAATAGAATACTAAAGGTGTGACTCTCGCTAGAAACAACGCCCCATTAGTCATAGCTTGATTTTCCACTAAAATATCATTTTCTTCTCTAGCAATATCTACTTGATTACCATATACAGAAACAGTAGAGCTAATTGCTTCGTTTATTGTCTCTAAAACACTTCTAAATGGATAAAAGTCACAGTATGCGTGATATAAAGCCATTTCACCCGGATTGGAAATATTGTAGTCGTTCAAATCTGGCATCTTAATATCCATCTGTACCTCCTCAAATCTTTGCCAGCACTTCAAGCTTCTTGCCATCAGTACCAGTCTGAACTTTTTCATAATTGACTTTTACACCGTCATCTAAGTCAATTTTTATGCGCGCAAGAGCCAGATGAGCAATTTTCTCGTCAAACTCTTTTGTTTCTTTAAGCTGCTTTACTAGCTTCTCTTTCCGTTTTATAGCAATGGAAATTTCGCGAGCATCTTTGCTGTTGTCTATAGATTCCTGCATTCTAGAAATCTCGTTTTCATATACACGTTGAATTTTATGTAGATAATCAACACGCATATTACCAATTGTATTTTCATCATAACGGTGCATATAAACAAGTGCTTTAAAGCCATTTGCTTTTCCACTATCAAATAACCAGTATATTGGTCGTTTACCTGATCCAACTACTGAATATGTATTAGAATGGTCTTTAAAAAAATCATTTAAAAAATATTTGCGAATTGTTTCTCTGGAAGAAGTACCTTTATTGCCAAGTGCCTGAGCAATAAAGTCCAAATTTGCTTCAAGTGTTCTCTCTCCAAAAGCATTCTTTACAAAGGCGCAGAACAATCCAACAATGTCATCTTCAAAGTACTCCTCGTCTGTGACAGGAAGAACATTATCAATGTCTGGAATATGAGTACTGTATTTACTGTCATCCCATTCACCACCAGCATATGCAAGCCCATCCACATCCAAACTGTAACGACCAAATATGCAGCCGACTGCATAAGAAATAAACGACCGGACATCTCGAACAAGGTCTGACTTACTAATAGTAATGTGTTTGTCTTCGACTTCTGAATTCATATCATCTTGAAGGCAATATATGCGAATGAAAATGCGATTCAATTCTTCTTCGTTTGCCTTCAAATTATTAAACTGTTTTTCCGTTTGGCATTTCCAGTAATTAAAAGAATTTTCTATTTTTAAACTTTCATCTCTATATTTTAGTAAAGGATGCATTGTAAAATCCCAACTAGTTTCAAAACTGTCCCAATCATTTTTAGATATTGTAATGCAATTTTGAACAAGATCTTCAATATGTGGCCTGTCATTTTCTGAGACTATTATTGGTAAAGTTGCCACATTCCCTACTTGAAAATTCAAAGTAGGATTTTGTATTTTCATGTATTCAAAGCTCAGCTTTGAACAAAGAAAACCAGTCATGTAGTAAATATTATTGTGAGAAGGGAAAGCAGATGAGCCACCAATATCAAAAATGAACCCTTCAGTGCAATATCTTGCACCAAAGTAGGAAGAGCTAACAAACGACCATGTAATACTTTCCTTAAAATAATATTCGCGATTAATGACTCTTCCTTTATGGTTTACATGAGAATTGGAAAAATTGTCAATATAGTCACATACCTCTTTTCCATGATTTTGAAAATTTACAATATAATCATTATTACCATACCATCTCCTAAATTCTCCACCTTTATTATATGGAAACCATTTCAAATTTGACTCAGCACTTTCTTCTTCTGATCTAATCCCGAAACCGATTTTTTTATAATTTGTTTCATACCACAATCTTAAAAAAAGCGCATTATTTGTTGTTGCCATTCCCTGTCTTGGCTCACATATTGACTTTAACGGTGCGCTTTTCTCAAAAACACCTCTCATCTTCTCGCTTACCCAGTACGCAATAGGCATTTCAGGTATTTTCGCGAAATTCTCAGCACTGATCTGTGCAAATCTATTTTTTACAACAGGAAATTCATGTGGCCTATCTCCTTGTATATCGGAAAACTTGACTTGATTATAGGTCCCAATATAATTCTTAATTGTTGAATTTCTAAATACAGTAACAGCTGTCCCAAATGCTATTCCCATAACCATATTGTCCATATGCATTAAATTTGAAATCGTTTTAGAAGCAATAAGTTTTTTGCGCAATACTACAAAACTTGTTAAAAACATCCATGACTGCATAGTCACCATACAATTAAAACCATTTATTTTTGACATTTGAATGCCTTTTTCAATAAAGACGGAAAACAGATCAAATTTGCTGTCAGGATACTCCTTTTTTACAAACTCACTCAGTTTTGAACTCATGCAACTGGAGCCCATATAGGGCGGATTTGTAATGCAAATATTGTATCTGTGTGCCATTACTGAACCTATTGTAACCAAGTTTGAAAGCTGAATTTTTGATTTATCTAAACCAATAGCTTCTAAAGAAACCTGCTCACCAAGATTGTTCTCTCCAACAAAACGACTCAGTAACAGCCAGTTCAGCGGTTTCACTGTTAATATAGAACCATACTCCTTAGCATCGATGAACGTATCTAACAGATATTTCATTTGTTCCATTGCCTGATTTCGTTCATTAATATTTAAATCCGCCCCGAAATAGCACAAATGGCTTCGATTGATAAAATTACTCTCCTTAATCGAAAAGATATGACTGTCAATTTTATCATTAAAAATATGGCGATTATACTGTCTGCCCTTCATTAGTACAGCAAAGTAAGCCAACTGAGAAGCACGGTCATCAATATCCAGGCCATACAGATTCTTCTCTATAATGCTTTTAGCTGCATCACGTTGGCTATATCCATAGCTTTCATAGATTTGCATTAGTATGTCAAAAGCGTACACCAAAATATGACCACTCCCCATGCAGGGGTCAATAATCGTAATTTCATCAGGTTTAATTTTTTTGTATTCTTCCCGAATGATATTCAATTGTGTAAGTGCTATTGTCTCTTGTTTCGCCTCATCAAGGTAATACCTCCACTCTGTCTTCAAAGTATCATAGGGGTGTCCATCCATCCATAGGTGACCAAGGCTGTTCTCTACCATATAGCGAACAATCCAGTCCGGTGTAAATAGTTGTGTCTTTGCAGGCAGATCTTCCTTGGCAACTTTTTTGCCATCCTTAACATATGCATCAACCAGTGATTTAGGTTCAGTATTATAATATTGATACATCCATCCTAAAATCTCAACCTGACCTTCTTTAGAAACATTAAAATCATCCTCAGAAATGTCGTTAATCAAATGATAAACAATACCATCCTGATCCGTAAAAGATATATTCAATAGAAGCTCAGTATAATCATTAATTTTCTCAAACAAGTCCGGCAATATTCTGTTTAAAATATTACACTGTTTGATAAAAAGCATCCGGAATAGCTCATCCAGTTTATTGTCGTTCTTCAACTGTATTATACGGTCTTTTTCATATGCCGTGTAATTCAAATCAGTATCCAATGGATGCGTAACCAAATCCGGCTCAGACTTACTGCTGCTTTCAGAAGACAGAACCCGAATATGAGTTGGCAGATAATCATTCACTTCCATAAAGCGAACAGCAATTAGACGATTGAACCATGTATAAGCGACTTCCTCGACTACATTTTTATAGGCAGTCTCATAGTCATTTTGGTTGACCTTACTCTGTATCTCCTCAACAAGTTTTTTTCGTTGCTCAATTTCAACACCGGTGATTGAGTATGGTTCTTTCGTTCCTATCTCAAAAAACTGAACTGTCTGCGTGGACTGCATAAGAGGACTCTTAATTTCCTTGGCCGTTACTCCTAGCAAACCGGCTTTGTATGTTATATCGGCGATGAGCTTATTTCTTGCCCATACTGCAAAGTTCTTAATAGCTGTTTTATTCATCTGCGTTTGCTCCTTTAGAACTCAATACTTATAATCGTATCCTGAGCCAATTCTTTTAAAATTTGTTCTCTCAGTGTTGCCATATGTTTATCTACATCTTGAGTTGTCTCAATTTGCCAGGATGCCGACAAATTCAGTGACTTAATGCTGATATTTTTTCTTTTTTTAATGACAGCCTGTGGTTTTGTAATTGGGAGTACACCACCAGTATACGTCGATGGAATTTCTCTTACTGTCGCAAGTTGCTCATCTTTTTTGGACAGTTCATTAAGTAGTCGAAGCTTAAGTGCGTCAGCCTCCAGCCTTATATTCTGCAAGGTAGCCACATTATTGCATTTTGTAGCTTTTTCGCGGATTTCATCGAATGACTTGATAAAGCGATCGCTGAATTTTTCCCTAAAGGACTTGGCATCAAGAACTTCAAAAGTTCTTGTCCTGGCATCCTTAATTGCAGCAAGTACTGGAGCTAGCATGCTGTCAAGAATTTTCGAATACGCTTCACGGAATTGTTCAAGTAATTGCGGCAGTTTTGGAATATCATTGTAAGGAGCAGCCATTCTTAAAATGATCTTGATTTCTGCAACAGTACTTTCAACTTGCTCGTCAACAACGAACGTTTTACTGTCATCATAAATCTTCATCAATTTCAGAGCTTCTACAAAGATGCTTTTCTGTTCGCTAACAAAGAATGCTTTTACGGGTTCATAATCCTCTGCAAAATCAAGGCAATCGTCTTGATCCGCAAAAATCTTATCAAAAAACTCCATGGAAGATTGTATCTGAATTACCGCACGCAATAGGTTCTTTCCGTTTGAAATAACTTGCTTTCCGGGAAACGGAATGCTTTGGCACATGATTTCGTATTTTTCCAGTTCATTCAAAATATTTTTGCTGTAGGACTGGAAACTGTTCATTATTGCATCGTCATCGTCATTAATGCTGGAAACACCAAACAACTCTTTCATGACTTTTCGAGCAGCATCTTTCGGAGGTCCACCGGCCTTTATTCTGCGTTCCGTTAAAAGCTTTTCAACAAATTCTTTTTTGGTAATATATCGGACAATTTCATCCTCAGATTTGTTAAGCAATGTAACACTGCTGCCGTTCACGGTAAAAGAAATGTCGCCGGCCTTAAACAGCTTGGCAACCAGCCATTCTACATCATCTTCTACAAAGCCATAGGGCGCTTTCATGAAGCGGTCCATCAGACTCTTCATGGAAGTTTTGGTGTGTGCGGAAGAATTGACAGAAATGAAGTCAAGCACATCATTCAATGCATGAACATTAACCTCTTTACCGCCTTCCAGTGTCAGTTTCTGCTGTGATGAAGACTTGAACATTGCCCGGATATTTGCCTCACTCATAGCTGCATCGATGTAAGGAAGCTTGTGATATACCGTGGAAACCAGCCGTCCAAGGGCATCATTGATTCTGGCCGCAACATCTTTAGTGGCAATTTGTGCCCGGTCACCATTCACATAGATGTCCGCATTTTTCATGGATTCAATAAGGAATAGTTTGGCATTTCCATTGCGTTCCCGCATCTCTACACGTTTAGCTTCTTTGATCTGGTCATACTTTATTAGACGTACGGAAGTCGTCACGCGAAGATACTTTTCTATTTTCAATGCGCTTCGAATTTCGTCAAGGAAGACTGAATCATTGGGAAGTACCAAAAGTACTTCCTTCCCCTGACCAGACATCATACGCAGTGTTGTCTCATCAGAAGCATAATCTGAATTTGGAGTAAGTATTCTTACACCAATATCCTGGTTTGACGTTGCCTTATAATGACGGTCGTCAACAATCTGGTTGAAGGCGAAGCTATATCGGCCATTAAAGACCGGATAACGATATTTCTTTTCACTATAAATATCTTCAAAGATCAGCTCAGAAACCTTGTTGATGACGTCCGCCATCTCAACATTCTGGTTCTCAATTTCTCGGTTAATCTCCTGCTCCTCATCAGTCAGGAACACATAGAGATCACCGTTTTTTTGAACCAGCATCTGGCGTACAAGAACTTTCAATGCTTCTTCAATTTTCTTCTTCAGTTCAATTCTGTCGGTATCAATATCAGAAATCATAAGGCTTGTGATGTTGTCGACGTTGGCTGTGATCTCTTTGACGTACTTAACCATAAACAGTGTTTTTAAGACGTTAACGGTGAAGCACTCCTCAAGTTTATCCGGATTAATATAGTCGTTATCAAGAGCGCGGATAATCACGCCTTTATGACTGTGGTCCAGAAACTGATGCAGAGCATCGTAGAACACATTAAAAGGGATAAGTGTTCCAACGGGTTTGTCCATCAGCTTTACCGCCGATTCCTTAAACAAGGCAATCATGGAACGCTCACCTTCGGACAAATGCTTACCTGATGCACCATGGGTCCGGATGGAAGTCAGGACACTGGCAAGCAGATTGAACTGATACGGCACAAAGGGATATACCGCCGCAAAATTGTTTTCATCGGAATACAGTTTTTTCTCCACGCCGTCATTGAACACAATGAGATTTTTGATGATGGTGGTCTTCTGGCCATAGAGTAGTCTCAGGGTCTGCTTTGCTGTTTCGTTTTTGTCCAGGATTCTTTTTTTGATAACTTCGTCTACATTGGCAGAAGACAGGGAAAGCCTGGTATCAAAACGACCTTGAATCTTCGAAAAATCATTCCCCTTGGTTTTTGTAACAGAATCAATATCCTGCTGGCTAGTGACAATGATCCAAACCTTACCCTGACAGGCTGTGCCCAAATCCTCTGTAACCGTCTGCAGATTGAGCATCAGTTTTGAGTCATCTCCGATGTATTGTCCGATCTCATCTGCCAAAAAAACAATGTGATGGTTATTGCCTTTACGGTCAAGATATCCCTTCACCATCTTGGCAAAGTTCTCGATACTCATGTGATAGGGTTCATTCGCTTTTTCGCACCAGTTGCGGGCAGCCGGTTCACTCATGAAGCTCATTTCCGCAAGGACATCAACAATATTGTCCTGAACAAAATCAAACCTATGTCTGGCTGTCACCCACGGCTTACCATAGTTTTCTTCAAATAGCTTTTTAAATTCTTCAAAACGTCCGTTTTTGGAAAGTTGTCTTTCCAGATCCGCTACATACGGCATGGAGCCGCAAAAGCCCTGCATTTCGTTGAAAACTTTCAAGAAGACAGAAATGATTGCATCCTTGGACTCCTTGCCGGTCATTTCGCTCTTAGAATCAATGTTAAACAAGATCACATTCGTCGGTACATCGGCGGCCAGCTTCATATCCGCAAGTACCATTGGATCTATGATTTTCTTATCTTCTACAAAATAGTTGATGGCTTTTCTTCCATCCACTTCCTTGTTTTCGAGAAGGTAGGATAAAACCTTTAGGAAGTGAGATTTACCACTTCCAAAGAAGCCAGAAATCCACACGCCCATCTTATCGGTATTGCCATTGATTCCTTTCTTATAGCTTGCAAAGAAATCAGCAAAGTGTTTTTGAAGTTCCCGAGTCACAACATATTCTTCAAGTTCCTGCTTGATATTGGTGTCATCTCCCTGTCCGACTTTGATAACACCTTTTATGTCTCGATCAATAGGCTTAGCAAATACTTCTTTGATAATCATGATATGCACTCCTTAATCAACTAACTTAAAAGCTCTATAATAGTTATCATCTTTAATTTCAGAAAAGAGAATTAATTCCTGCCCGTCGTACTTCCCCGGATAGAACATCACAACAGGCACACGATCAATAGCTTGGTGTAGATTATTTAAAACCTTGTGTGATCTGAGGATTGGATAGCACTTTCCAATACCGGTTAAAAAGATAACCGCATCCTTTGGCGTTCTATCCTGAATATATTGCACAATCAGGCTTGCATCGTCGTTCACCTGCAGCAGATTGCCAACTGCTTTTGTGATTCGATCCATTCCTTTTGTCTTTTCAAATTTGAAGCACTGCTCCAAAAAGCCTTCTTTTTCAAGAAGATCAATAATGATGTCGTAAAGGTCGAAGGCCACAAGCTCAAAGCCATCCGATGACTTTGCATTTTTGGCTTTCATATATTCGATGCGTTCCCTGACGATTAACTCTTGCTCCGCAGGATAATCAAACACATAATAACCGACTTCATTCCCCAGACCTTTGTTCTGTCGGAAGCTGGGTGATTTGATCATGCGCTCTGCCTGATCTAGTCTCTCTTCTATACTTGCCAAATTACCGCACCCCCGTTAAGGCATGAAGAACTGGCTCCATGTCATTTTCTAAAAGGCAATCTTCCAGCGATATGTCTAAAATGGGTCTTAATATCTTGCGGTTACCGGAAGAACGATCCGTCAACCCAGCCTCCATGAGCATAGTCTTATAGCATCTTCCCAGTCTTGCCATGGTTTCATCTGCCCACTTAGCGACCTTTTCGCTTTGCAGCTGCTTATCCCTGAAAAAAATCCGAATATCACTGTCGGAAAGTTCCTCATTACGCATAATAAGTTTTTCCCGGAAGACTTCGTAAACAAATCCAAAAAACAAGCTATCAGACTGCATGACAGCGATGAGTGCAATCATTTTCTGTGTAGACACATCACTGTTCTCAAATAGAGTCAAAAACGTACGATCAATCCCATTTATTCGGCTGGATATAGTGTTATATATCTGAATGGCTCTGTTCTGCGTCGGTGCAGAAAAAATATTCTCTTCGGCATTAAGAACCTTGATATCCTCCAAAGATTTCCCGCTGTTCAGAAGTTGAACCATTTTGCGAAACTCAGAAAAACACAAGGAAACCGTCTTAAGTGCTGAGCTATATTCTTTTCTCTCCATATCTTTACCCCTAGTGCTTTCCATAATCTATCTTAATGTTGGTACTGTCCCGTTTTCAGGACTTTGCTTCGATAGCCACGATATCGCCGATATCACAATTCAAGGCCCGGCAAATCTTCACCAGGACTTCCATGGAAACGAATTCGTTATTTGATAACTTTGTTAGAGTATTCGGGCTGATTCCGGTTATTTTGCGCAATTCGGTTTTCTTGATGCCCTTGTCAATTAGGAGTTTGAATAGTTTGTTATAACATACATCCATAATTGGTACCTCAATTCAAAATAACGAAATCCTATGGAGATAATCATAGCATAAATAATCGCCGAAACGGGATGAATATGTATAAGAAGTTGCGAGATTCTCACAAATTTCGGGGTGCGCAAGGCTAGGCAAATGCTAGAGCAAGGTTAGCAGGGTAGCTGATTTTCTGCATATGCCTTCGTGTTGCATTTTTGATGTTTGAATCAATATAAAAACCAGTGCTGGAAAGATTTTCATATGCTATAAAATTACCTTCTGTTCTTATGTTTCTATCATCTTTTCTGCAGGTCCATTTATAAGAAAACAAACTATACAAACGGTATATTTCAAAATAGTCAGAATGGGTAAAGGATCCTTATGGATATATACAGAAAATTATACATCAGGTATAGTGAGTATGTTACAATTTCGGGCAGTTATTAAGGTACAACCAGGACGACAAAAAAAGAAAGCGTGCCATTAATGAAGGATCCAATTTTTTATGAACCTGGATCAAACATCTTATTACCGGAGTTGATTCAGTATTCTGACAATAATACTGCAAGCTTCAGAGTTGAGTCTGTAATATCCGGTGGTATGGGATCATGTATTCATCTATGCACCCAGGTAACAAACAGTCATTTTGCTTTAAAAACTATAAGAAAAGATCTGTTAGGAAATGAAAATACATTCAAATATTTTTTAAAAGAGTTGGAGGTATGCTTAATTGCTTCTGAATGCTCTGCTGTCGTTGAGGCAATTACAATAGTTGAAATAAACGGTCTTCCAGCTGTCTTGACACCATGGATGACAGGTGGAGATTTATCTGTGTTGCTTCCTTTCCTTAACGCTGATGCAAAAATTAATATTTTGTTGCGAGTTATCCGCGGTCTTAGTTGGGTATATTCAAATTATGGGGTGATCCATTGTGATTTAAAACCAGCAAATATTCTACTTGATTCACAATGTCTTGCTTATATTGCTGACTGGGGACTTGCTCGTTCAACGCAAGCACTGATTAAGTCAGCTTACCTTAATACCAATAACAAATTATTGCATTTAGACCAAAAACAAAATAAAGATTTTTCTGGAACAATTATCTATGCAGCTCCAGAACAAATTCGCCTCGATCCTATGATTGATCTGCGCGCAGACATATATTCAATAGGTTGTATTATGTATGAAATGGAGACAGGGAACCCTCCGTTTACCGGATCCAATATATTGGAAGTAGCTCATAAGCATCTTTATGAAAAACCAAAAAGCCTTGGGGGTCTTTTCCATAAGAGCTCTATGGGTCTCGAAAACATTATCAAAAAATGCTTAGAGAAAGATCCGTCAAAACGTTTCGATTCATATGCAGAACTTGATAAAGCAATTTCAGATGTTGCAAGGGATAGAGGATTTTCAACTTGCAATTGTAATGTTTCAAAGCGCCTTGAAAGATTTCAGTTGGGAAAAGGAGCTACGGTTTTATCAGAAATCGTTGAAAATGCATTAGTAAAAGGTCGGAATGGTGTAATACTTGATTTTGACAAAATCATGCCTTTTCTTGAAGAGGTTGCAAATCTTATTAGCCTAAATAGGTATAAAGAAGCTGAGGAAATTTTGTCTCGATTCGATATCATTGATACAACCGATTCTGAAACCGATTGGCATTTCGGTCATTCGATTGCAGAGAAGCATGCGCTCTGTCTCCAACAAATACCTGGAAGGCAAAACGAAGCGACATCAATATATTCTTTGTTAAATAAGGCGCGAAATAAGCCTGCAGAATTCTATGTAAACTATTCCTTATTACTCCTAAAATTGCAGAATTGGTCGCTCACGCTTGCTGTTTGCCATGAAGGACTACAAAAATATCCGAATGATATTGATATAATTGGAAATAGGACAATTGCTTATTGTAATATCGGAGATTTAAATAAAGCACATGCTTCATCTCTGCAACGTCTTTCGTTAAGGAAAGATGTGCATTCTCTTGAAGAAGCCGCATTCGTTATTGGGAAAATTCTAATGAAAATACGCGACTCCGATTTACCGAAAGCAATTTCATTAGCAAAAAGTCAATATTCCTATATAAAAGAAGGTCTCTCCCTAAATCCGGCCTTCCCTACCCTTCGCCTTTATGAAATTCAATTTCTTCGATTTGCTGGTGAAGGGGACAAATTTCTGGAAACCTATAAAGATTTATCAAATGATAATCAAATTAGCAAAATCGATCGACAGCTAGCTTTTTGTGAGTTAATTGAATATTTGGATGAGCATAGGGAGTTTAAAATTGCACTTGACATGATTAACGAAGTATTTAGCTCTTTAGATTCTCAAATTTCTGATAAAATTGAATATATTAAATACAAGATATATGCCGAACACTATATGATTGGTAAATGCGATGACTCTGGTAATCGCCTAGTTATTAATGAAGTGATAGATTTTTTTATAAAAAAAATAAATGGAAAATATGAATATCCGGTAATTGTCGGGCGTATTTTTAATTGGATGACAAAAACCGATGAAGCCATAGGCGCTTTAGTGTCAGTTGCTGATCAAAATTGGGAAGCACAAAAGGAACTTGCAATGCTATACAGCATGCATAATGACGAAACAGCAGCAATAGATTGGGCAAACAAGCTTGTTGAAACAGCCCCCTGGCGGGCTGAGAGTTATGATGTATTAGCATTTGTCAGTAAAAGTGATGAAAAACTATCCGGTTCGGCAAAGGCAAAAGCAGATGATGTTTTCAAAAAGCAGCTGGCTTTGTATGATGAATTACGAGCGATAATAAGTTAGTTTATTCAAATTGTTTCATCCATTCATTTGCGTCAAACAATGCCGGATTTGAGCGAACACTCTACTCAATGTGTTTTTGTGGATCAAACACTGGAACGATGGCTCAAAATGGCGAAGATTACTCAACGTGTAATATCTATCTTCTACAACTCAGAAACAATCGAAGTCAATCCATTTTCTAGTATGCCGCTAGTTTCCCCAAACGCTCTTCTAATTGCTTCCATCACTTTTAGTACATCAGATTTTGCGTTTTGAACATTTTCAATTGTAGGATATTCTTCCCAAAAAACTTTCACATCAAAGTCCTCAAAACTATCCTCTTGAATGAATTTTTTTCCTTGGAGTATCTTAGGTTTCGCATGTGCTAAATCATTTCTAAACTTAAATAAGCTTATGATAGTCTGATAGGGTCTCTTCCCCCAGTCCATATCAATCATCGAAATAGCACCAATTTCCTTTATTTTATCGATTGGACCCATTCTCTCAATTTCCTTCCATGATGCAATATGCTTCTCACCGATATAATTTAAGTAAGACTCAATAGCGAATGCAGAAAGCATTAGGCTAGATATCAAGTAGTAGAAACGCCCAATTTCTTGTTCTTCAGCCATATGAAGCATAAAATAGGCACCGTTGCTTAATGTTGGATGTGCTCTCATATCTCTTTCATATTCAATTTCAATTTTCTTTGGACTCATGCTATATACCTCATCATCAAATCAAATGTGCGTATATTTCTTGGCATTACATTACCTTCTAATCTAGTCAAATTGTTTCCCATTCATTATATCAAATGTGTATATAAAAATATGTCCATCTGAAATGCTTCTCAATGATAATGTTAAGTACAATTGCATCTATCACTTCTTTTCTACTCTTTCATTTTATTAAAGTGACATATATCGTGATCTGCGAAGAATTTCACTAAATACTTGGCAGCTATGAAATTTCATTTTTCTGCGGTGTAATTGGAGAAGAACTACCATGTGATTGAATATTTATCGTTTAAAGAAGCGTAAGCAGAATTGGGAAGCGCCATATCTTCGTAGTGCGGATCTTCAATATCTGTAACTTCAAAGTAGTCCTTGCCCTCCAGAAGCATGGCGAGCGGGATGTAAAAGCCAATCGATCGATTTCTGCCGATGAGAATAACCGAATGTTTTGTTTCAGCAATGCTTCTGAAGCAGTCACCTTCCTCTTTTAGATAAGCCCATGTCCGAAAGAACGGCTTGCACTCATATTCGCTACTTTCCGCGAGGTTGTGAAAGCTTGCATCATCAAAGGAAAACAGTTTTTTCTTCTGCTCACAGAAATCCGTGTGAATCTCATGATCATATGCCTTATGGGCATCATTGTAAGCAACTATGAGTTTGAGTAGATCTTCTTCATTCTTCAGCGTTATCTGTTTCATGGGGATCCTCTGCCTTCTGCTTTTCCAGCTCTTCCTTTTTCCACTTGTAAAACGTATTTCTCTTTATACCGAGTTTCTCCATGGCGCTTTCTGCAGTAATCTTTCGTTCCATGTATCGGGAAAAAATATTGTTCCAATCATCCGGTTTGTCAATCTTCTTCCGGCCTTTATATTTTCCTTCCTTGACGGCAAGTGCTACCCCTTCCATTTGTCGTTCCTTCCCGTTAGTTCTTTCAAATTCATAGATCGCGGCAAGAATTGTGATGAATAGTTTTCCTACCGCTGAACTGGTATCTATTTTTTCTTTGAGACTAATGAGAGTAACACCATCATTCTTCAACTGTTCAACAATGGCAAGAAGCTCTTTTGTGTTTCTGGCCAATCGGGAAAAATCCAATACGTATATTGTGTCCCCATCTCGAACTGTGTCCTGGAGTTGTTTGAGAAGTGGTCGGTGCATATCTTTCCCGGAAAGTTTCTCTACGAATATTTTGTGGATCCGATAATCCTTCAATGCTTCTAATTGTCTGGCTTCATTCTGTTCAATCGAGGAGACCCTGACGTAAGCAAAATTGTTGGAACCACGGTTTTCGGAGATTGTGATGATCCGTGTAGTGTCTTTTTTTGTTGCCATCCGTGTGCCTCCCTGTCTTTTTTGAAATTTTATGTCTTACACTCATATTATGCTCTTCTGATTGTTACAAATCTATAACATTGACAAACAATTGTTTATTAAATTGATTATAACTCTAAAAGGATTCCTTTTAGGCATGTTATTGCAATTTTAATTTGATTGTTTGGTGGTGTATGCCCTAAAGAGACACATGAATTGTAGAACGAATGTCTTCAGCTTTGTTTGTGTTTTTTACAAACATGATTATGACATTATAAATAAGTATATTAATAGTTTTCATATATTATTGCAAAATGATTAAATTGGGAATACCCTCATATTATGAGGGTACAATATGTGTAAAATTATTACTAGAATTGTAAATGTATGCAGTTTTTATTTGTTGCACAGAACGCATTTTGGTGGAATTATCACATTGGACTAGCAATACACGATGAGCGAATCCAGAGTTTGGATCCCAAATGGCAAGAGACAGTTTTTGAAGATAGCAATATGAATAAGTATGAATGAACCAAATTTTATCGAAGTCAAGACGAATAAGCTAGTCAACAAACCTGCCAAACATGTCTACAGACAGTGGGTTATCCATAATCATTTTCGTATAGTATCATTATACTATTTTGAATAAATAATTCATAATTCGTCAGTTCGACAAAACACTAACTTTCAATTATCTAATTCAAACCCGACGCATTCAATGTTCTTAGACTTTTGACCAGATAGTCGTCCAATGACTTTAACATATTGTCCATATCGGTGAGCTTCGATTGCTTGGTCATAGTATTCTTTAGGAAGGCTCACTCGTGCAGTAATTTTTTTCTGATCTTCACCGATGAAAACAAGGGATATTGTGCCAGCGGAACGCTTTTCAGCATCTGGATTCGAGTCCAATTTACTTATTTTCCCAATATATGTTTTTTCATCATCAAGTTTGTTCTTCATTTTTTTTACCAAGGTGTTAATTGGTTCATAATAATCATGCGTTAATGATACATTATCTATATCAATAGTATTCAATTTGATTGTTGGAGCCCACTTAATCGAAATATCCATTTTACTTCCACTTTTATTAATTCCAATATTGCTAAGCGCTTCTAAAAAAGATGAACTAATCAATTCTGATGAATCTCCATCTCCCAATATAACATCTTCCAATGAACCAGTATCAACAGCCTCTTTAACTTTTTGTAATGATGAAATCAACTTGCTTGTCACTCGTCTTGTTAATGAGTTTGCATTATCTTCCTCTTCATTAAAAAGCGACATTTGAATATATTTTCCGTTTTCAATATCAGCTATTGGGCAAATAACAGAGATAACATAACTTCCTATCTCAGTTTGCCCAAACCTGCAATTTGATATAAATTCTTGAGTAGCTGTATCTGGACGGCCCAAATGAATTAGTCGAGGACTTCTTATATCCATCGCAGTTGCAAGCAAGAGTCTTTTTGTGTTTTCATATAGGTTAATGGCATCTTCAACAAAAATATTGCCGCTTTCTATTTTGTCATATTTAATCCTTACCCGAATTATATCGGAAAGAGGATTGAGTAGTTCAAGAAGGACTTGCTCAACACTTTTTCGGATTACTTGAGCAATTGTTTCTACTACTCGGTACATTGCAGAGTTATAATCAGCCAAATCTCTACTAGTCGGAATATCAGCCTGAAAGAACAAATCTTTCTCTGTATATTGAAATATCTTGACATTTTTCCTTTTTGTGATTGCTTCTTGCCATCCAAGATCATGCAAGAATTTCGAAACATCAATATAGCTTATCTTTCCTGCCATTTCAGCAAAATCAACAGAGTAGATCATATTTCTCCCTCCTCTGCAATTTGTATTAAGAGGTCATTAATTGCATCAGAGGAAACGATATTATTCTTGGGAAGGCTAAGAGTAACGCTAGTATTATTGGATACATCAGGCAAGTTGGACAAATCAATCCAATACATACAATTCCGAATAATCAATTCATCTACTGACTGGGATATCCACTGCAATTCGTCACAATGCAACAATAGAACACATAAAATTTTCGGGGTTGTAGATGCTGTCCTTAAATCGTTATAGTTTTTGATTTCAAGTGGATATTTTATGAATTTATCATCTTCACCTAGGATTTGTGATGTTGCTTTTAACTGTACCCCAATCATGGACTGGAAGAGAGTCCCATCTTTCTTGCGTACACATTTCTTAATGATTACATCAATACTGTCATCATCATGCACTTGAGATTCAACGGCAATTCCTCTAAATGCACAAATTGCATTTAGATAACTTTTGCTGAGCTCCTCTTTTCTCTTTGTATCAATCATTAGTTGCATTCCTCTAGCTATTCAAAACAATTTCGACTCCTGCGCAGGATTCAATTCAGTTTTAGATCGACGCAGCCTATTTGCAGAACTTGTTTGCAAACATATTATTCTGTGTTTCTTTATACCATTCTTGAATCTTCAGTACTTAATCAAATTCTCATTTTTGCATTACAATTTTCGAATGATAAGTATATACAATGCATTTAGTATATTATTTTTCTATATGTAATGCATTATCTATTTGCGAGTTTCTAAATGTATTGTGAGTTTTCTCATACAAATTTTTGTTCATGTCACTCACTATGCGCTTTACTAGCGTTCAACATCCGCAATACGTACATATTAATTCTCACTTGAGGCCTTGCTCCAATCAAGCGTATAGCCGAGTTTTCTAGCTTGTTTATTGATAATTATAAGATATGTCATTTCAAGGCCACCAACATTTCTATGTACTTTCCTTGCCAATAATCGAATCGTTAATGCTATCGGTGCTAAAATTACCATTGTAATATGGAAAACACAAAGTAGAGCGAGAACCGCCTGAATAATAGTAACACCTATATTACCTATTACATAATAAAGATATATTCCATTTGCAATTATTAACAATATGCGTATAAATGTATTCCCTAAAAACAAAGAAAAAAACACTGATAAAACTTTTGAATATATAAAATTTTCAATTATCGTTCCAAGAGCATATCCAAGTAAGAATGAGATGATAGTGATTAATATATTCTGGGAAATAAAGGCGGCAACTAAAGTAGTTACTAATGTAAAATCATTTGAAAATCGTTCCCATAATTCAACGTCTTTACCAATACTGTCAAAATCAAATTCATCATACGAATTCCCAAGTACATTCTTAATAACATTTTCGTCGATACGGATTTTAAGACCATTTGGTGTGTACATATTTCTCTCCTTAACCTCGAAAAATGGTTCTCTCTAGCGTCAATTCAGAATACTCCATTATGGGTAGTTGCGCTATATATAATATATGTATAAGTTAGAAAATATGTACGAATATTTATCGAGCTGCTACTCACGGCTCGCGCTGTGGTTTGGGTTATACATGGGTTCATTGCACTGTTAATACATAAATCCCAAATTCAGATATGCAAACCAAAATAACTACCAGCATAGCATGCACTATTTCATCATTATTTTCACCGTTCAGAAAAACTAGGAAGCTGTTTATATGATAGTGATGGAGTATCTGTACTAGTAATAGTACTATTTCCGTGCTACTATTCTCGAAAAAGAACAATCGTTCTATATTGAGGTAGTACAATGCAAGACAGAATTATTCTTCACTCAGACATGAACTGTTTCTTCGCAAGCGTTGAGACATTATACCGTCCAGAGCTTCGCGACGTACCAATGGCTGTTTGTGGTTCACAGGCTACCCGTTCAGGCATCGTTCTCGCAAAAAACAATTTAGCTAAAAGAGCAGGTGTCAAAACAGCTGAAGCTATCTGGCAAGCAAAAGAGAAGTGTCCTGAGCTCGTAATCGTCTCTCCTCATTACGAACGTTATTCCTATTATTCTCAAAAGGCTTTTAATTTATATCACCAGTATGCAAAAAATGTTGAACCATATGGCGCAGATGAGGCATGGATTGACCTGTCCAATGATATCTCAATTCAAGGGCTTTATGACGGAATGAAGATCGCAGATGAAATCCGCAGACGGGTAAAAGATGAACTCGGTCTTACATGCTCGGTTGGTGTATCTTGGAACAAAGCCCTTGCTAAATTGGGGTCGGACTATAAGAAACCCGATGCTACTACTTTGATTACCCCAGATAATTATCGTGATTTAGTCTGGCCTCTTCCTGTTGAGGACTTACTTTTCGTTGGCCCTTCCACAAAGCGAAAATTGCATAGAATTAATATCTTGACAATAGGGCAATTAGCATCCCTTCCGCTTCAATATATACAATCTTACTTGGGGCAGAACGGTACAGTGCTTTGGCTTTATGCTAACGGTTTAGACAATTCTCCAGTAAGGTCTGGCTCGGAACAAGAGTTTATCAAAACAATCGGAAACAGTGTAACGACTATACGTGATATGGAAAATGATAAGGATGTTTGGAAGATATTCCTGGGTTTAGCCGACCATGTTGCTAGTAGGTTGCGCAGACACAATTTGATGGCAACAACTGTTCAAATCTCGCTTAAGAGAAATGATTTGTCTTCGTTCGAACGGCAAGTGAAGCTCCCGTCACCAACGGATAACCTGATGGATCTGGCGCATGCTGCTTTCCAGCTTCATCAAGTACAGTATGACTGGGGCTTGCCTCTTCGCTCTATAGGCCTGAGGGCTTGCCTGTTGCTTCCTACTTCTCATCACAGACAGATCTCGATATTCGACTACTCCTTCCAAACAGACAAAACTAGAGCCTTGGATAAGACGATAGACAATTTACGACTTCGGTTTGGCTCTGAAATTATTACACGGGGCTTGCTAATGAACTGAAGAGGTTATGGTATATCTTGCTTACACATCAAAAAAAACAAAAGAAAAGCTAACACGGAAAAATTGGCCGATAAGGCATGAAGGCAAGAGCAGCCAATCTAGCTACTCTTAAAAAGATAATACGTCATAGCTGAGTATTATTATTCTTGCCAAAGTCATCAAATTGTTCTGTAATATGGTCAAGAAGTGTCTCAACAGATTTATTGTCTTGATGATCGCTTTGAAAATGCATAAGTATTCCAATCATACTTCTCACTTCTTCTACATCTAACTCTAAAATTACTTTTCGTCCTAATAATTCATTCAATTTCTAATCCCCCTGTACTAATCCAGAGATTTTTGTTAGGGCACTAAAGTTCATTTCTCCACCCTGAATCCAACAGGCTGATACGATCATCATGCAACCGTGCTCGGTTAATATGATAGTTCCAACAAAATGCATTCCATCCAACATACAAAAATTGCATGAGATTTACTATTCCATCAAGTATTACGCGCATGTTTGTTACCTCCATATCTAGCGTAATGGTTTGCTCAGCTTTCAGCAATATGATATATGCGTTATTTGAAAATCCAGGAGTTTTTTGCTCATGTTGAGCGCCTGGGAGACGCCTCAGTTTTTGGACAATTTGCTTATCAGTACTTTAGCGATGTTTTTTTCATCATACTTAGGATGACATCTTATTTCTAACTAATCATTATAAGAAATCCTATTTTTCAGCAAATGTGAAAATCTCTTCTTTTTCATAACGTGTAATCATAGAAACAAGACTTTCTGCATCCATTTCGGTTACTTCCAATAGATCCTTTTTCTCCTGAACGATTTTTCGTGCCAGGGTGAAATTGGAAGAATCTAACGCTTTTGCAAAAGCATTTTTTGTTAATTTACAAATTTTACTTGTTAAAGAAAACTCATAATCCGGAGTCGCTTCCTTCATCTGTTCTTGGGGAAGAGTGTCTGTCTCAAATGTTCGAATGTTATTAACGAAGTATGGTAGATCGTAATTTGACTTTTCAGGTAACGGTTCCAAAACGCTATCATACTGCATAATACGACTCTCTCCCTGTCTTTTGGCAGGGTTGTCCTTTAGTATGTCTTCCAAGCGGGTATGCGGAATTTTCAATTCATAATACGGTGTGATCTTTGTGTGCATCGGAAAGCATCGAGTCCGAATAATAAACAGTTCCCATAATCCGGTTCGAAAAAGTTCATCAGGTGTCTGCA
>Ga0209125_1001150_pt1 | contig 26855 bp, 23 predicted proteins | sample BarGraIncub1131A_FD_184503 | JGI IMG/M metagenome (GOLD analysis project Ga0209125, IMG submission 184503) | Arctic peat soil microbial communities from Barrow, Alaska - Barrow Graham LP Incubations 11-31A (SPAdes) (version 2) | ecosystem: Environmental > Terrestrial > Soil > Wetlands > Peat... | reverse complement strand
AAACTGTTTCATGCTGTCAACATCTTTTCTTTAGACCGGGGCTTTTTCTTTTTAGAGAAGCGCCTCGTTCGTCAGCGAGGTGTGGTTATAACAAAAGCATACCCGAGCGTCAACGCCTTTATGGTTAGTTTAAGCTAAGGCCGCCGTCGAACGCTAGGCATAAGGGCACCTGCAAGGGGCGCCACTACTTAATGCGGTTTATATAGGGATATACTTTACGGGTATCCAGGAGGTGCGCACACATCCAGAATGAGTGCTGCCAGACAGATCCATCCGGCAGCACTCATCTATCACCTGTGCCTAGCTAATGCTACGCCTGTGCCACCTGCAGCGCCTGGTCGATGTCGGCGATGATGTCCTTCACGTCCTCAATGCCAACGGAGAGCCTGATGAAATCCTGGCTCACGCCGGAGGCGAGTTGCTCTTCGGGGGAGAGCTGCTGATGAGTGGTGGAGGCCGGGTGGATCACCAGACTCTTCGCGTCCCCGATGTTGGCCAGATGCGAGAGGAGCTTGACGCTGTCGATGAACTTAGTCCCCGTCTCAAGGCCTCCCCTGATGCCGAACCCGATGATGGCGCCGGCCCCATTGGGCAGATACTTCTTGGCATTGGCGTGATCCTTGTGGCTCGCAAGCCCGGGGTAATTGACCCAGGTGACCAGCGGGTTCTGCTCGAGCCACTCGGCAACCTTTTGGGCGTTCTCCACATGACGCTGCATCCTTACGTGAAGCGTCTCCAACCCCTGAATAATCTGGAAAGAGTTGAACGGCGAAATGCAGGCACCCATGTCGCGCAGCAGCTCGACCCTCATCTTGATGATGTAGGAGATGTTGCCGAGAGCATCCCAGAACTTGAGCCCGTGATAGGAGGGGTCCGGCTCGGTGAACTCAGGGAACTTGCCGTTATTCCATGGGAAGCTGCCGCCGTCGACCACGCAGCCGCCGATGCTGGTGCCGTGACCGCCGATGAACTTGGTGAGCGAGTAGACCACGATATCCGCCCCGTGCTGGAGCGGCTTGAAGACATACGGGGTCGCGACGGTGTTGTCCACGACGTAAGGAATCCCCGCATCGTGGGCCACCTTGGCGATCGCCTCGAAATCATCGACGTTGTTCTTCGGGTTGCCGATCGTCTCGCTGTAGACCATACGGGTATTTTCGTCAATGGCCTTGCGGATGTTCTCCGGGTCCGAGGAGTCGACAAACTTGACGGTTATGCCGAGCTTGGGGAGCGTGTAGTGGAACAGGTTGTAGGTGCCGCCGTACAGGTAGCTGGTGGAGATGATGTTCTGCCCGGCGCTGGCGATGTTAAGAACCGCATAGGTGGTAGCCGCCTGCCCCGAGGCGACCGCGAGCGCCGCTACGCCCCCGTCCAGCTCCGCTATCCTCTTCTCCAGCACATCTGTGGTCGGATTCATCAGCCGGGTATAGATGTTGCCGAACTCCTTAAGCCCGAACAGGTTTGCCGCATGCTCAGCGCTCTTGAAGACATACGAGGCGGTCTGGTAGATCGGCACGGCACGGGACAGCGTCGTCGGATCAACCGTCTGGCCTGCATGGAGTGCGAGGGTATCAAACCCATAGGAATTTTCTGACATGTCGTTTATCTCCCGCCTTCTTAAAAACCATTTCGGTAAAGAACCATGGCTTAATTTTATACAAAATGAGAGAACTTCTGTCAACAAATTTGAACGAGATTCCGACTAAATCAGTCAGGAAGCCTGCCGTACAACTCCGTGGCGCGCGCCAGCTTCGTGGCGAGCTTTGCGGAGAAGGCATCCGCCGGACACCTCCAGCTCCAGTTGCCGCCGGCGACCCCTGGTACGTTCATCCTGCCGGAGCTCGGCAGCTCCAGCAGGTCCTGCATCGGGATGATCGCGTAGTCGGCGACCGAGGCGAGCGCGCATTTCACCAGCTGCCAGACTATTTCATCCCGGTCCCGGTCCAGGTAGGCGAGCACCGTCTTCTGCTCCTTCGCCTTCAACGAGTCGAACCACCCCGCGGTGGTGTCGTTGTCGTGGGTGCCGGTATAGGCGACGCAGGAACGGGAGTGGTTATGTGGCAGGTACGGGTTGTCCGGGCCCGAGAGGAAGGCAAACTGCAGGACCTTCATGCCCGGGAAGCCGAATCGGTCCCGGAGCGCCTCCACCTCAGGCGTGATGATTCCGAGATCCTCGGCGATGATCGGCAGGGTTCCCAGCGCGGAGCGCAGAGCATTGAAGAGCGCCTCTCCCGGGCCTTTGACCCAGCGCCCGTTGACCGCCGTCTTCTCCCACATCGGCACCTCCCAGAACGCCTCGAAGCCGCGGAAGTGGTCGATCCGCACCATGTCGTAGAGGGAGAGGTCGTTGCGCAGCCGCGCGATCCACCAGCTGTAACCCTCCGCGGCCATCTTGTCCCAGTTATACAGCGGGTTGCCCCAAAGCTGCCCGGTCTTGCTGAAGTAATCCGGCGGCACCCCAGCCACGACGATAGGCACCCCCTTTTCGTCCAGATGGAACAGCTGCGGATTGGCCCAGACATCGGCGGAATCGAAGGCGACGAAGATCGGAAGGTCCCCGACGATGGAGATCCCGAGCACATTGGCGTACCCCTTGAGCTTTTTCCACTGGCGGGCGAACTGCCACTGCAGGTACTTCTGTTCCCCGATGGCGCTCCCCAGTTTTTCGCTCCAGCTGGCAAGCGCCTCGGGGTCCCGTTGTGCCAGCGCCTCCGGCCACGAGTTCCAGCTCTCCCCCCTGAACTGTTCCTTCAAGGCGATGAACAGGGCAAAATCGTGCAGCCAGAAGGTGGCGTCGCAGAATTGCCAGAATTCCTCCTTGCGCTTCTGAGGGGCAGCTGCGAAGAAGTTGGCGGCCGCCCCCTTCAAAATCCCGATCTTATAGAGCTCGGCGGCACCGTAGTCGACCCGGTCGGCAGGGAGATCCGAGAGCAGATCGTCCAGCGAGAGGTCGCCGTCGTCTGCCACCGCCTCCAGGTTGATCAGGAGCGGATTCCCCGCAAAGGCCGAATAGCAGGAGTACGGCGAGTTTCCGTAGGCGGTTGGGCCAAGCGGGAGGATCTGCCACAGGGCCTGTCCCGACTTGTGCAGGAAATCAATGAAGCGGCGCGCTTCCTCGCCGAAGGAACCGATGCCGCCGCTCCCCGGGAGAGATGTTGGATGCAGGAGAACTCCACTTTTTCTCTGTCTCACTATGAACACCTCGATTGCATTGAAATTTCCGTCCATCGCTTAGCCCCAGTCCGCAACCCGTGTTAAATTGACTAACCAAGCCCGCAGCGCGTCACCACACAGCTGCGGCAATCGCTGCAGAACCGCTTCGGCAGGTAACAGGTCAGCATTTGACAGGTGTGACTGAAGCTGGCACTGAATGGATTAAAAAACGGCAGAGAGTACTATGACACAAAAAAGGGATATTGCAAACAATACGAGGGCTTTACGGGAAGAGCGGTAGGTGCTATAGTGCCGCCCATGGAAACTATCAAGACAGCAACATTCGAGGCATTACTGGAGTCCGCCCTTCCTGACGGGAACGACGGATACATATTCACCCTGGACGGCGAGAGCTATCAGATCAAGGACACCCTGGAGATATCCGGGATCGCCTCCAAGAAAGGGTACATTATCATCTACTAGATCCTGCTTGACGGCTCTGCATCAAGTTCTTCGCTTTGCGACCAGAAGACTTCCTTTTCCCGTTCCCTTCACCTTTCAGGCCGCTGCCAGCACCTCGTCCACCCGCGCGCCGTTCAGGGTCTCCTCCTCGAGGAGCGCCGCGGCAAGGGCATCCAGCTTGGCGCGGTTGTTCGATACCAATTCAAGCGCTTTAGCCTCGGCCCCCCGGATCAGCGCGGCTATCTCCTGATCGATGAGCCAGGCCATCTCCTCGGAGAAGGTCTTCTCCTCGGCGAGCTTCATGCCGAGGAAGGGATGCTCCTCGCCCCTGGGGAAGGTCATCGCGCCGATCTTCTCGCTCATCCCCCACTGGCAGACCATCTTCTCCGCAAGCTCCGTCACATTCTTCAGGTCGCTCTGCGCGCCGGAGGAGACATCGCTGAAGACCACCCGTTCGGCGACCCGGCCTCCCAGCGCCACGCAGAGGCGGTTCACCAGGTAGGCGCGCGGGTAGTGGTAGCGGTCGTCTTCGGGGAGCTGCTGGGTCACGCCGAGCGCGCGCCCCCTCGGTATGATGGTCACCTTGTGGACCGGGTCGGTGCTCGGCAACAGGCGCGCGACCAGGGCGTGCCCCGCCTCGTGGTAGGCGGTGATCCGTTTTTCCTCGTCCGAGATCACCATGTGGCGCTCTCCTCCCATGAGGATCTTGTCCTTGGCCCGCTCCAGTTTATCCAGGTTCACCACCAGCTCGTTGTCGCGCGCGGCGAGGATCGCCGCCTCATTCACCAGTCCCTCCAGGTCCGCACCGGTCATCCCGGGGGTCCCCTTGGCTATCACCGCGAGGTCGACGTCGGCCGCAAGCGGGATCTTCCTGGTATGGACCTTCAGGATCTTCTCCCGGTCCCGCCAGTCGGGACGCTCGATCACCACATGTCTGTCGAAGCGCCCGGGGCGAAGTAGCGCAGGGTCGAGCACGTCCGGCCGGTTGGTGGCCGAGATGACCACCACCTCGGTGTGCGGGTCGAAGCCGTCCATCTCCGAGAGGAGCTGGTTCAGCGTCTGCTCCCGCTCGTCGTGCCCGCCGCCGAAACCCGCGCCCCGGCTCCTCCCCACCGCATCCAACTCGTCGATGAAGATGATGCTCGGCACCGCCTTGCGCGCGCTGGCGAAGAGGTCGCGCACCCGGCTGGCACCGACCCCCACGAACATCTCGATGAATGCCGAGGCAGATATGGAGAAAAAGGGGACCCCCGCCTCGCCCGCCACCGCCCTGGCAAGGAGCGTCTTCCCGGTGCCGGGTGGGCCGACCAGCAGGACCCCCTTGGGGACCTTGCCGCCTATCTGCTGGAATTTTTTCGGCTCCTTCAGGTACTCGACCACCTCGCGCAGCTCCTGCTTAGCCTCCTCCATCCCGGCCACGTCCGCGAAAGTGACGTTGATCCGCTCGGAGCTGTAGGTCTTCGCGCCGGAGCGGGCGAAACCGCCCATCATGCCACCGGGTCCCTGGCTCTTCATCCCCCTCATGACGAACCACCAGACCCCCAGGATAAGCAGCCAGGGGAGCAGGTAGATGAACAGGTTGCCGGCGGCGGAACCCTCGGCCGGGTGCACCAGCACCTCCACCTTGTGCGAGGCGAGCTCCGGCAGCAGGGTCGGGTCCCCCAGGGAGGGGAGGTTGCAGTTGAAGAGGACGGTTCCCACCAGCTCCTTCTGGTCCGGAAGTGCGGGCAGCATGACCTTGGCACGGAACTCGCCCTTGACGCTGTTCCCCCTGAGGGTCACTTTCTTCACATTGCCCGCGGCGAGTTCGTCCCTGAAACGGCTGTAACTGATCTCGGCACCGCGCTCGGCCGTCTGTTTCACGATGGCACCGTAAAACAGGTCGAGCAGCAGTACGAGCAAAGCGGTTATCAGCAATGGCCTCCAGATCGTTTGCCCCATGAGAAGGCTCCTCCGGCATCGAATGACTGCTATCCCAAGGGTATTCTAACCGAGAAAGGGCGCATTACAAGGCTTGTCGCAAGAAGGGAGGGGTCAGCAGCGCTCCAGCCGGTAGGCTCCGAAGCCGAAGGAGGCACCCTTACCGAGGTGCGTCGCGCTTCCCAACTGCAGCAGCAGATGGAACGGCTCCAGATCGCCCTCGAAGCAGGCAGCGCCGACCAGCCCGGCGGGCCGTCCGCTCCAGGACTGCAGACGGCAGTTGGAATCGAGCGTCCTGACCGCCTCGCTGGCGAGGGAGAGCCAGCGGTAATCAAGCGGCAGTTCCACCCCCTCGTAATAGTAGGCAAGAGAGGAGACCCGGCGCATGAGCACCCGGGCCAATTCCGAAAAGCTGAAGCGCCTGAGCAGGCGCCCCTCATGGGTGAGCTTCAGCGGGGTGACGAAACAGACGGCGACCCGGTCCGGAAGCAGCGGTCCGGCGCCGGTCGGGTCGAGCGCGCTCAGAAGGGGGAGCGCCGGATGATTCCCGGCCGCGATGGCTGTTCGTGCGCCCCCCGGGCACTCCGCCTCAACCTTGACCAGCGACGCGTGCATCCCGTCCAGGAGCAGTTTCACTGCGGCAAGATAGCAGCCCAGATGCTGAACCGCGCTTCCGAACAGGGTAAGGGAACATTCGAAGCTACTGCCGCCGTTCGGCGTCGGCAGGAGCACCGGGAACTCGAATACGAAAGGAAGCGGCGGCTTCTGATGGCGTTTTACCGCGTCGGGATCCCGCGCTATTTTTTGACCGAAATTGGCGGGATAGGGGCAGCTTGCGACCGAAGGGCAGCCGGTGCAGTCGAGCCTCCGGCAGGAAATCGCCCTCCGGAAGGCGGCATCGAAGTCAGAACGGCAGGCGTAGAGAGCGTAAGGGTCGGCAAGGTCCTCGTTCAAGGTGAAGGTGAAAAAGAGTTTTACATAATGTAGTTCCACGGCTGACTCCCCTGTCCCCTTTATACCGGCACCGGGGTTGCGACGCAACAAAATTGGCCGCAGGTGCCCAGACAAAAAAGTGGCCCCCCGTGATGGAAGGCCACTTTTTGGCTACGCGTGATGCCGATGTAATCCCGTTATCGCTCCGGTCCGGGGGATCGCACCCAGGTACTACTTCTGGTGAATCGCGCTAAGCTGCCACGGGTTATTGCCGACCGGCCTCGTGAAGGTCCAGAACTCCTCGAACTTGATCGGCTCGGTCTTGCTACCGGCAAGGACGGCCCCCGTGGTGTCGTCCGTGGTGTAATCCAGCAGGTTCGCATATATCATGGCGGTGATGAAGTCCTTGCCACTCTCCTGCCACGCCTCGGAGATTTCCACGCTTCGCACCGCGATATTCTCCAACCGGTTCACCCTCTTCTCTTGCAGCAGCTTGTCGATGTCGCGTTGCACGATGCCGCGCATCTCGTCGGTCAGAAGGCCGGCGACGCCGGCGAGGTCCCGGTTCATCCAGGCGCCCTGAACCTTGAAGAACATGTCCATGACGTTGTCGTTGAACCGCTTCTCGTCGAATGAGGGGTCCATCTGCCTGATGTGGGAGAGCCCTTCCTCCAGTTCATCCCGAACCGGCTCATAGCTCTGGCTCTGATCCTGGCCGCCTGGGTTCTGGTAGTCGTTGAGCTGAACTAACTTGCCATAGTTCCCACCGCTACGGCCCTCGTCATCCCGCTTTTTTTTAATGAAACGGTAGATCATGTAGCCGATCCCCGCCAGAAGCAGGATCTCGAAGAGCCCGATGCCACCGCCGCCTCCGCCACCATACCCGCCGCCAAAGCCGAGCGACCTGAACAGCATGCCGCCCAGCATGCCGCCGGCCATGCCGCCCAGGAGGCTGCTGCCGAAATTGCCGAACAGACCTCGCGAGGGCTGCTGATAGGGCGGCGTCACGGGACTGGCCGGCCGGGAAGGCGCGTACTGCCGGGATGGGGACGTCTGGGACGGCGGAGCTACCGGCCGGGAGTAGCTCCTCGACCCCCTGCTCCCCATGGAGCCGCCGCCACCGAGCCTGGCCTGGGCGTTCTGCTCTACGACCAGGAAGCTGGTCACCAGTAGCGCCGCCAGCATTGTCAACAGCCTGATATTTCTGTTCATCGTCATGCTCCTTTTTTGTCCTCTGTATCCTTTGCCCACTCTAGGAGGTGGCGCCCGATGCCCGATCGCCAGCCAACCTGAGTTCCAGATAACTCCGCACGCGGTCCAAAACCTCAACGACACGCTTTTCACTGGGGAGGGTGGCCGCCAGCTGTTCCAGCACACCCCGCTCCTTGACCAGCCGCAGGGTACTCAGGAAATTAATATCATAAACCCACGACAGTTGCAGCAGTTTAAAATCGTGCAGGCTTTTCAGCATCGACAGCTGCACCATGTTCCCAGCGCCGACTGCCGCCAGCACATCGGGGGAGCAGTCGGGGAGGTCCGGGAAGCCGAGACCGGCGGCAGAGGCCCGCTCGTGCTCCGGGGCGTAAAAATATTCGATGAAGACCCGCCAGATGTCCAGCTTGTCGGCATCACGCACCAGGCGCAGCAGGTCCTCGGCCTCAGGCGGTAGCCCGGAGGGGATCTGGAACACGTTGTGGAGCCGCACCGCGATGAGCACGCTATCGCGCTCGCCCTTCGGGAGAAAATCGAGCAGGGAGCTCTGCGTCAGAATCCGTGCCGAGAGATGGGCATGGTTTACCGACTCGCTGTCCTTGAAGGTCCGGAACTCCTGGTACTGGGGGAAGCGCCCCAGGTCGTGGCACATGGCAGCCAGCTCGGCAAGCATCAGGCGCCGTTCTCCCCCGCCCTGCGCGATCAGTCGCGCCGCCTCGCAGACCTTGCGGGTATGAAGCTCCTTCAGGTCGAAGTTGCGCTGCACCTCGTCATCTGCGCTGCGGAAGGAACTGCAGTAGGAGGCAAACCAAGCCTTGAGGGATGCCAGGTCAGTCACCGATGCAGCGTCAATCATCGTTCCCCTTCTTGACGACGTACTCGGCGAACTCGGCCATGACCTTCGACTCGTCTCCGCCCTGGTAGGAGATCACACTGCGCAGATGCGCGAAGGAATCGAGGTCCATCTTGTCGAAGGCGCAACCGATCCCCCCCGGCATATGCCTCGCCACGGTCCCGCTCACGTTGATGACCACCGGGTCTATCGTGGCGGAGAGGTAGATGGTGACCTCAATCGGCGTCCCGATCGGGAGGAGCTGATCCGTCTCGAGGTACAGCCCGTGCAGGCTCACGTCCTTTACCTCGCCCTTGAGCGCCACTCCTTCTGCTTGCAGCAGCGCTGAGACCTTGAAATCGACCCGGGTGAAGTTCCGCCTTTCTTGCATGACAATCCCCTTTCTGCAGCTCTTTAAAAAAAGGGGGCAATAAGCCCCCTTAGATATTTGCGTCCGCTGCGTATGGCCTGCCTAGTCCTCGAAGTTGCCGGCCGGCCCCTTGTCCTTGGAGAGCCCCTCCGCCCGTCTCGGGAGGAGTTCGCGGGTCCACTCGGCAGGGTTTTCGATCCGGCGCCCCTTGGGTCCCAGGTCGTAGCTGCCGGCCTTGAGGATGGCGGCGATCCCGAGCGGCGCGGTGTCCGCGGAATTGAACACCTCGGTGATCAGCTTGTAGGCGAACGCTTCCACCCGCGCCGCCATCCGCTCGCGCGCCTCTTTGGGCTGCGCCAGGAGCTTGTTCTCGAACGGGAGGTTGAGGTTCTTGTAATCCCCCTTCTTCCACCCCTTGGAATCGGCGAAGGCGACCATCTCGGCCCAGAGTTCCTCGGTCATCCCCTCGCCCTTCACCTTGACGAAGTTGCCGTTGGCGTCGAGCTTCGCGTTGCCATAGTCGTTCACCTCGAGGCCCCAGGAGATCATCTGCAGTGCGGTGGCTACGTTCGCCTTGGTGGTGCGGGTCTTCGTGGCGATAGCGCGCAGCCTTTCAGAGCTGTTGCCGGAGGTGCCGTGCTGTGCGCCATTAACCCCGTACGACTTGATCGCCTCGTGGATCTGCGCGGTCAGCTCGACCTGGATCCCCGTGTCGCTCGCCTCGATGCCGTGCGTGGTGCCGTTATTGAGAGCAATCCAGTCCGGGAACACGTCGTGTGCGTTCAGCCCCTGGATCAGGAAGAGCGCCTCGGGAACCGTCGAGAGCCCCTCCTTTCCCTTGATCTCGCCGACCTCGGTCTCGAGACCGGCCCAGGCCGGGATGCATCCGGCCAGTTCCAGGTTGGCCAACAGGTTCTGTTCGTCCGGAAGATGGGAGGCGTCGATGGCGATCGAGGTGATCCCGGCGTCGAACATGCTCGGGATCTCACCCTTGGCCGCCGCCACGTCTGCGTCGCCCTTGATGCCGTAATGGTCGGCATGAATGGCGACCGGGACCGTGATGCCGAGCTCGTTGCAGACCGCGTCCACCTGGCGCGCCATGTTCCAGTAGTTCACCGGGCAATACGCCTTCTGCCCCCCCTCCGACTTGGCGATCTCGATGATGACCGCGGCGTTCGCCTTCTGGGCCGCGGCAAGCACCCCGCGGATGACGAAGTGATTCCTGGCATTTCCGGCCAGAGCCAGGGCGTGCCCCTTGGCGTTCATGGCCCGGTCGATCACCTTGCCGCTCACGATGAGGGCCTTGGAATTGGGAAAAAGCCGCGCCACGTTGGGGGGCCGGCCTATCTCAAGGGCCTTTGCGAAATCTGAAGCTGTTGCTGGCATGTCTCCTCCTTTTCGCTCGAATAATTGTCTCATTGCACTGCATAGCAAAAAACGACTATCTTATAACATCTTAATGCTCGAAACGCAAGGTAAGTTCCACTACCGGCCGATGGTGAATTCTCCCGCACCTGCTCCGGCAAAACGGCCGCTGCCGAGGTACTCACCGCGCCAGAAGGCGGCGGCCTCTCCCGGCGGCAGGCCCGTCTCGACGGGGGCGAAGGTAAAGGTGAGGGGCGGGTCATCGGTGCGGGCTCCGCCGGTGAGGGTGAGCGGATGGCGGGAAAGGGTCGGGAAATCCCCGCGCACCGCTCTCGCTGCCGCTCCCTGCGCCAGGGTGCCGGCGGAAACCAGGTACTGCACCCCCTTCTCGGCGCGGAGGAGCCTGGCATGCAGCGTCAGTTCGCCGGATACATCGCCCGACCAGCGAAAATCGTAGCTCGGGATCCAGCGCTCGCCGCTGGTGAGATACGACAGCCGCGCCCTGCCGCCCGAAAGCCAGATCCGCGCCACAGCGGCACCCTTTCTCGCCGCCGCCAGTTCAGCCTCCAGGGCATCGAGGGAGCGCTGGCATTTGCGCTTGCCCCGGTAGACCGACTCCAGCTGGGCCAGGGCGAATTCGGTCCCCTGCTGCAGGGAACTTACCGGATCGGGGTTGGCCTTGGTCTTCCTGGGAGCCTTGCCGCTTTGGGATTTCACTGCGGCGCTGAAGATCTCCTCCCGGCTGGAGAGCGCCTGCATCCTGTCCTGCAGTTCGCCCTTGCGATCCTCGAGCCGGCCGATCTCACGGGCGTGACGTCGGTCCCGGTCCGCGGGGACCAGTTCCACCCTCAGCACGCTCCCGCCCCCAAGAGGCTTGACCCGGAGCGATCCCGACTGGAGGGAGTCCGGCAGCGCGTACTCCAGGTAGCCGTCGACAGCGGCAACCTCCTGCTCCACCTTGGCGCCGTCCAGGTAGAGAGTGACGCACCTCTGGCCGGCGCTGGCCGATTGGCACACGAACAGCAGAATTCCACAGCAAAGCGGGATCAGGCGCATGCGGCACCTCTCAAGGGACTGACGGTGGGGCTCTCAAAACCCAAAGGACAAATGTACCTGTTCCCGGCGCCTTTGCAAGCGCACCCCGGGGATTGCTACTTTGCTGCCTCCAGAAGCTCAACCTCGAAGATCAGCGTCGCGTTCGGCGGTATCACCCCGCCGGCGCCCGCCGCTCCGTAACCGAGCAGGGAAGGGATGATGAGCTTTCTCTTCCCCCCCACCTTCATGGACATGACCCCTTCGTCCCAGCCGGGGATCACCTGGCCCGCGCCGATCCGGAACACGAAAGGCCGGCCGGTGTCGCGGGAGCTGTCGAACTTCTTGCCGTCTTCAAGCCATCCGGTGTAATGCACGGTCACGTCTTTGCCGGAGGTGGGTACGGCGCCCGTCCCAACGACGAGGTCGGTATAGGAAAGCCCCGAGGCGGTCTTTACCGCGCCGGCTGCGGTCTGAGAACCGGCACCCTTTTCCGGGGCGGTCGCCGCCTCTTTCTGCGAGCAGGCCGGGATGGCAATGGCCACGATGAGCAGCAGCAAAACGATAAACTTTTCCACATTCCGCATGAAACATTCCCCCATCAGCTGTTTTTTTGCTTTCTCTGTGTATCTACAGTGGTTAGGCTTTTTGCTTGGTGACTATTGGTGCTGTTACATGTTTGCCCCGGCCACCCGCGCATCCGGTTTAGTCCAGGAGATGCAGGAACAGGCCGCTTCTCAGTTTGGGCTCGAACCAGGTCGATTTGGGAGGCATGATCTTGTCCTCATCGGCAAGCGACATCAGCTCCTCGATGGAAGTGGGAAAGAGCGAAAACGCCACCTGGTACTCGCCGGAGTTTACCACCCGCTCCAGTTCCGCGACTCCGCGAATGCCGCCCACGAAATGGATGCGCTGGTCCGTGCGCGGGTTGCGCACTCCGAGCACCGGGCTTAGCAGGTTGTCCTGCAGTATCGAGACGTCCATGGCCGCCACCGCATCACCCTCGGCGAAGGAACCCTCGCGGGCGGAGAGCTCGTACCACTTGCCGGACAGGTACATGCCGAACTGGTGGCGCCGGGCCGGGCTGAGCGCGCCGGTAATCGGAGTCACCTCGAAGCGCTCGGCAACCCGTGCCATGAACTCCGCGACGCTCCTGCCGTTCAGATCCTTCACCACCCGGTTGTACGGCATGATGGTCATCTCGTTGTCCGGGAAGATCACCGTCAGGAAGAAGTTGTACTCTTCCTTTCCGCTATGCTGCGGATTGGCATTTTTCCTCAGGTCACGAACGCGGCTCGCAGCGGCGCTCCGGTGATGACCGTCGGCAACATAGAGCGTCGGGATCGCCGCAAAGCGCGCCGTGAGCATCTGGATCTGGGCGCCGTCGGCAACAGTCCAGAGGGCGTGGGAGACCCCGTCGTCAGTGGTGAAATCATACAGCGGCGCTTGGGAGGTGATCTTCCCGATGGCCTCCGTGATGACGCAATCGTTGCGGTAGGTGTAGAAGACCGGCTCGTCGTTCGCGTTCAGCGCGTCGATATGGCGTACCCGGTCCTCCTCCTTGTCCGCCCTGGTCAGCTCGTGCTTCTTGATGGCGCCGCTTTGGTAGTCATCGACCCCGGCGCAGACCACGAGCCCGGTCTGAGTAATGCCGGCCATTCTCTGGCGGTAGACGTAATAACGCTCGCTTTCGTCCTGCAGCAGCACCCCGCGGTCCATGAACGCCTTGAGGTTTTCCTGCCCCTTGGCGTAGACCTGGTCCGAGTGGACATCCGTCCCCTCCGGCAGGTCGATCTCCGGCCTCGAGATATGGAGAAAGCTCACGTCGTTGCCGGCTGCCATCTGTATTGCCTCGTCCGTATTCATGACGTCGTAGGGGAGAGCCGCCACCTTTTCAGCCAGCTCTTTTTTGGGGCGCACCCCTTGGAAAGGTTTTATAAATGCCATCAATCGCTCCTGTTCGCTTTCTTTATCTAGGTTCAATTTTCTGCGCTACGCTCTTTGTTCTACTTCTGTGCTAGATGTCCGAATCGTCTGTTTATCCTGCAGAGCTGAGACGCATGCAATGCGTCTCTACAAACAGACAGGTATTCCAGTCCAGGCGGGTAGAGACGCATTGCATGCGTCTCGGCTTTTTTAAAAATACCTCTTGGCTCCGACAAATCTTTTCAGAAAGTACGCGTCGTCCATCACGGAGACCTTGATGTCGTCCCCCCTGCGCGGTGCGTGCACGAAGCGGCCGCCCCCGACGAAGATGCCCACGTGTGTGATTTCATCCGCAGAAGACCCGAAGAAGATGAGGTCCCCGTCTTTCAGTTCGTCCTTGGCGACCACGTCTCCCACCCGGTACTGTTCCCGGGAGGTGCGCGGGATGTTCACACCGCACAGGTTGTAGACCGCCCGGACAAAACCGCTGCAGTCCATGCCGTCCACCACCGTGTCCCCACCCCAGCGGTACGGGATCCCGACAAAACGCTCGGCAGTCCGGGCAGCTATGGCACCCATGTCGCTCTTTTCCCGCCGGGGCTCCTGCGGCGCGCGCTTCTTGACGACCGGGGCAGGTTTTCTAAGCGACGGGGCCGGTGCCTTCTCCAGCGAGGGTTCACGGAGTGAGACATTCACATCGTGCTGGGGCGAAGCGATAAAGTAGGAGGAAATGGTGCGGTCCTTGACGAGCTTCTGGGCCGTCTTTCGCGCATCATCCTTGCGGTCGAAATCGCCGAAGCGGACCGCGTAGATGCCGTTTTCCCTCTTGAAGTAGAATGCCTCGATGCCTTTTTCCTGCAGTTTCCTGGTGAGCCGTTCGGCGTTTTTCACCTCCGAGAAGGCGCCCACCTGGATGGCGAAGCCCATATCCTTGAGACCCGCGCGTTGAGCGGCGCATCCGGTTGCAGCCGGTGCCAGGAGCAGAAGGCAGACAGTGAAAAGTCGTATATTTTTAAGCATTGCGAGGCCTTGTATCAATAAATCCCGGCGCTGTCATTTTGTTTTGGCTGGATCCCCTCGCCCTTCGGGAAAGTACACCATCCCTGCACAGATTCTTCACCTTTCACCTTTCACCTTTCACGGTTCAACAGTCTCCCTGCGGACCCCCATCAGGTAAGCGACCACGAATTCCTCGAGATCACCGTCCAAAACAGCGTCCGGGTTGCCGCTCTCGACACCGGTGCGCAGGTCCTTCACCATCTTGTAGGGGTGCAGCACATAGGAGCGAATCTGGCTCCCCCAGCCGATCTCCTTCTTCTCGCCGGCAATATCGGACGCCTTCGCCTCGCGCTCCCGCAATTCGCGCTCGTAGAGCTTGGAGCGCAGCACCTTCATGGCTGTCGCCTTGTTCATGTGCTGGCTGCGCTCGTTCTGGCAGGCGACCACGATCCCGGTCGGCAGATGGGTGATCCTGATGGCGGAGTCGGTGGTATTGACGTGCTGCCCGCCCGCGCCGCTGGAGCGGAAGGTATCTATCCTCAGTTCGCTCTCCACGATCTTCACGTCGATGTCATCCTCCTCGATGATCGGGAAGACGAAGACCGAGGCGAAGGAGGTGTGGCGCCTGGCGTTGCTGTCGAAGGGTGAGATGCGCACCAGCCGGTGGATGCCAGCCTCGGCCTTGAGATAACCATAGGCGAACTCGCCGGAGACCGCGAAGGTCACTCCCTTCACCCCCGCCTCCTCGCCCGCCTGGTAGTCCGTGATCTCGGTCTTCCACCCCTTCTTCTCGCAGTAGCGCAGGTACATCCGGAGCAGCATCTCAGCCCAGTCCTGGGATTCGGTGCCGCCGGCGCCGGCATTGATCGAGACGAATGAGCCGGAGGCGTCGTGCTCGCCGGAGAGCATCCTGCGAAATTCAGCGGCGCTCACCCCGGTCTCCAGTTCCGCATTCATGACAGCCACCTCGGCAAGCGTCTCCGAGTCAGCCTCTTCTGCGCCAAGCTCGATCAGCTCGCGGATATCCCGGGCCTGGCGGTCCAGGTTTTCCCAGGCGGTAACATCCTTCTCCATCACCATGCGAGCCTTCAGCACCTTCTGGGCATTTTCCGCGTCGCCCCAGAAATCAGGCCGGGAGGTCAGCTCCTCCAGCTCCTGCATGCGCTCCTTCTTGTCATCTACGTCAAAGAGACCCCCGAAGCTTGTTGATCCGCTCTGCGAGCCCTTCTATCTTGGCTACTTCTTCTCTGAACATTTTAAAACTCCTTTGACCATTCTATTAAACGGCTAAAATCCCGAGACCTGATTAGCGCCAATCTTACGCCAGAAGCTACCTCCCCTTGCAAGGGTGGCAAGGGGTTGTAGCAATCAATGGCAAATTGCTGCAGCAATCAGATTCCTCTTTAGCGAAACGGTGAGTATAACTTTTTATTCTTTTCTCCAACAAGTCCTTTTTTCTTTGATCGAACGGTCTGGGGCCGTGCGCTGCTGCGCAGCGTTTGCAATTACCTTATCCACCGAGCGGCCTTTCACTCTTCCCGCTTCCTGAAACAGCAAAGCGCGATCAACCCGCAGGCTCCCAGGCAGACCAGCGCGAAGAGGTCACCGTGGCGGCTGTAAAAGCTCCCCCCCTTGCCTCTTCTGACCTGCGCGCCGAGGGTCGCCTCCTGGAAGATTTGGGTCATGCCTCGGATATGCCCCTTGCTGTCGATCACGGACGAGATCCCGGTATTGGCGGCACGCACCAGCGGCACCCTGTTCTCCACGGCCCGAAACACGGTCATGGAGAGGTGCTGGTAGGGGGCGGAGGACTTGCCGAACCAGGCGTCGTTGGTGATGTTCACCAGTATCCCGGCGCCCGCCTGAACATAGGCACGCGCGATCTCCGGGAAAATCCCCTCGAAGCAGACCAGCACCCCGATCTTGCCTCCGGTGGTCTCCAGGGGCACGGCGCTCCGCCCCGGCTCGAAATCGCCGATCCCCGCCACCAGCTTGTTCACGAAGGGAAAGAGCGCCGCAAGCGGCACATATTCGCCAAAGGGAACCAGGTGCAGCTTGTCGCTTCTGCCGAGCACCGCACCGGTCGGGGAGATCAGGAAGGCGCTGTTCAGGTAGCGCATTGCCCCCCCGTCCTTCTCGAAGGCGGGGCTTCCGGTCACCAGACAGCTCTTCAACTCGACGGCCAGCGACCTCACCCGCGCCGCATAGGCCGGCTCACCCTGGAAAAAGAAGGGGAGCGCGCTCTCGGGCCAGACCACCAGGGTCCCGCCGGTCTGACACCCCTGGCGCGACAGCCTCTCGTAGGTCGCCACGGTCGACTCCTGGAACGCGGGGTCCCACTTCACGTCTTGCGGTATGTTGCCCTGCACCAGCAGCACCCGCTGCAGCGGGCCGCTCTCCACCCGGTTCAGCGCGCTGAAGCCGTAGCCAAGGGTGCCCCCCAGCAGCACGAGCAGCGCCAGGAAGCCGCGCACCGGGTAAGGGGCGTCCTTTTCCCGGAACCAGCGCCACATCCGGTACAACACCACGTTCGCGAAGGCGACCAGGAAACTCACGCCGTACACCCCGGCGAGATCGGAGATCTGGATCAGCGGCAGGGTGCGGTATTGGGAATAGCCGAGATTGGCCCAGGGGAAACCGGTCAAAAGATAGGAGCGGATCAGCTCGCAGCCGACCCAGAGGACCGGAAAGGAGCAAAGCGCCGAGAGCCCCCTCCCCTCGCCGCGCCGGGTGAGCCAGAGGACCAGGCCGGGGTAGAGCGCGAGGTAGGCGGCCAGGCTCAGGTAGAGCGAGCCGCTCACCGCCGCCGGGAGCTTGCCGTAGGTGGTCATGACGATGTTGACCCAGTAGAGCACCCCGGCGTAGGCCGCCAGTCCGGCCACGAAGCCGAGCTTGAAGGATTCTCTGGGCGAAGCCCCGGCCGCGGCGACGAAGAGCGGGACGAAGGCGCACCAGGCCAAAAGGGAAATGCCGGGCCTCGGGAAGGAGAGCGCCAGCATGGCGCCGGAAAGAAGCGCCAGCAGGTAGCGTCCGGTCGCGGGGTGGCCCAAAATCGCGTTCAGTTTCCTCACTAGTTATCCGCGTCCTTATCGTGCAGGCCCGGAGAGCGCCTGACGATGCGTACCTGGCTGATGCGACGCTCGTCCGCTTCCAGCACGGTCAGCACCAGGGTGTCGCTCTCTACCACCTCGCCGACGCTCGGGATCCGGCCGGTGAGATGGAAGATAAGCCCGCCGACGGTCTCGAACTTATCCCTTTCCACAACGATCTTGAAATGTTCCTCGAGTTCCTCGACCGGGAGCCTGCCGTCCACCACGATGGCGCCGTCGGGCTCGACCGAGAGCCGCTCCTCCTCCAGGTCGTACTCGTCCTGGATGTCGCCCACGATCTGTTCCAGCAGATCCTCGATGGTAACGAGCCCCGAAGTGCCGCCGTATTCGTCGATCACGATCGCAATATGGACGCGCCGCTTCTTGAAGTCGTGCAGCAGCTCCTCGAGATTCTTGGTTTCAGGGACGAAGTAGGGAGAGCGCATGATCTTCCTGATTTCGACGGCCTCGTCGGTCGCGCCCCAGTACTTCAGCAGGTCCTTGGCGTAGACGAGCCCGATGATGTTGTCGATGGTTCCCTCGAAGACCGGGAGCCGGGAATGGCCGCAGGCGATGATCGCCTGAAGCACCTCGCTCACCTCGGCGTCGATGGAGACGCAGGCCATCTCCGTGCGCGGCAGCATGATCTCGCGCACCATGGAACCACCGAGGGCGAGAATGGAGCGGATCATCGCGTTCTCCTCCTCGTTGATCAGCCCCTCCTCCTCGCCGGCGTCCATGATTCCCTGGATCTCCGCCTCGGTCACCCGCCTCTTGCCGTACAGGAGCCTGCCGAAGGCCTCCATCAGCCCCTGCCCCTTTCGTCCGTTTCCGTTCTCCTCTTCCAAGGGTGGTTCCCCTCCATTAACTGATATGTGTATCGTAATTGCATGCCCCAAGCTGGAGCCTGGGCACGATTAAAAAAGCCGGCTTCACCCCGCGGCCCTGAACAGGAGGCTGACCGCGACCGTCAGAGCGGCCCCGGTCAGTGCGCCGAAGACCACCTCGCGCGTGCTGTGGATGCTCAAGAGGAGCCTTGAGTGGCTCACCATGACCGCGAGAATGAAGCAGAGCAGCGAGATGAGCGGGTCCTGGGTGTTGAGCGAGACGCTGGTGGCGATGGAAAAGGCCACCGCGGCATGACCGCTCGGCACCCCACCCTTGAGCGGCGTGCCGCCCCCGCTCATCGCCTTCATGATGATGACGGCGATGAGCACCAGGATCACGGAGACCACGGTCGCCATCTCCGAGCTGGTTCCTACCATGGCAAGCGCCCCCTTGTGGAACGGAAAAAGGTACTTGGCAAGCACCAGGTACCCCATGATCGCGGTGCCGAAGGCCGCAACCAGCACGGCCCCCGCCGCGACATCCTTGGCGATCTTCGCCATCGGGTGGAACTCCGGCGAGATCATGTCCACCACCACCTCGATCGCGGTGTTCAGGAGCTCGGCGAAAAGGACAAAGGATATCGCCAGGGCGAGCAGCATGAACTCGACCGAGGAGACCCGGACCAGGAGCGCTGCGGTCAGGACCAGCAGCGCCGCCGTGAAATGGTGGCGCATGTGCTTTTGGGTGCGCGCCGTGTAGAGGATCCCCTCTATGGCGCAGTTCACCGAGTCGATAAAGCGGGTCGGCTTCACCTCTACCCCCCCGCCGGGCGGACCGCCTGGCAAACGCCGGTGCTAGACAAGGCCGTCCTCCTGAAGCAGCGCGAATATCTCACGCTCCCGCTCTTCCATCCGGGCCGCCTCCGCCTCGCCGCTTCGCTCGTGGTCGTAGCCGGTTATGTGCAGGATGCCGTGCAAAAGCAGGAACGACAGGCGGCTCCAAAACGGCTCCCCCGCCTCCTCCGCCTCGCGGGCCGCGGTGTCCGCCGAGATCACCACATCACCCAGAAGCTGCGGGTTGAGCGCGCCGAACTCCCCTTCCTGCATGGCGAAGGAGATCACGTTGGTCGCCTTGTCCCGGCCGAGGTAATCGCGGTTCAGCACCCGGATGGAGCGGTCCCCGACGATGGAAACCGAGAGTTCCGCCTCAGGACATCCCAAGGCGTCTAAGATCCTCTGGGCCACCTTTCTGAACGCCGTCGTCCCGACCGCCATCCGCCTTTGACGATTCACTATCGCAATCCTCTGGGCACTTCTTGCCAATGCATTTCTCCTTGTAGGCCGGTTCAGGGTAGTCGATCCGGTGGTGGTAGATCCCGGAGAGTATCTGGTTGAAGCTCTTCGCGATCTCGTGCAGGTTCTTGAGGGTCAGCTCGCACTCGTCGAGCTGGCCGTCGATGAAGATGTTGTTGATGATCTTTTGCACCATCCCCTGGATCCGGGCCGGCGTCGGGTCGACCAGGGTGCGCGAAGCCGCCTCCACGCAGTCCGCCAGGAGCACCAGTCCGGCCTCCCGGGTCTGCGGCTTGGGACCGGGATAGCGGAAGTCGCGCTCGTCCACCGGCGGGGAACCCGGGAGCTCCAGCCCCTTCGCCTTCAGGTAGAAGTAGCTGATGAGGGAGGTGCCGTGGGACTGGCGGATGATCTCGATGATGGGGAGCCCGATCCGGTACTCGCGGGCGAGCTCCACCCCCTCCTTCATGTGCGAGATCAGGATCAGCGCGCTCATGCTCGGGGAGAGCTTGTCGTGCCGGTTCTCTCCGTCGCGAATGTTCTCGATGAAGTAGAGCGGCTTCTTCAGCTTGCCGACGTCGTGGTAGTAGGCGGCGACCCTGGCGAGCAGCGGGTTGGCGTTGATCGCCTCGGCACCCGCCTCCACCATGTTCCCGACCAGCACGCTGTGGTGGTAGGTCCCGGGTGCCCGGATCATCAGCTCGCGCAACAGCGGCGAGTTCAGATTGGCGAGTTCCAGGAGCTTCACGTCGGTCGTGTACTGGAAGAGCGCCTCCACGAGCGGCACGGTTCCGGAGACGAAGACCGCGTTGATAATGCCGCCCAGAAAGGCGAAGGCGACGCAGTAGATTGTCTGCAGCGAGAAGTGGCTCTCGCCGTAGACGTGGAAGCAAAGAGCCACCGCCACGTTCACCACGCTCACCTTGAGCCCCGCGGTGTAGATGGTGCCCCGCTCCTTGCACTGGCGCACCCCGTGGGCGCCGACGATCCCCCCGAGCAGCGCGTAGATCACCACCTGCAGGGAGTTGTTCAGCATGATGCCGATCAGCGGCGCGCAGACCGCGCAGTAGACCAGCGCCACCTCTGAGTTGAGTATGATCCTGACGATGATGACGCTCGCCGCGAACGGGAACAGGTAGAAGTAACTGGCCGTGTCGACCGAGGGGAAGATTCCCCCGAGGGCCGTAGAGACGGCGAAGGCGAACTTCAGCGCGGCGAAGTTGGCCATGGTCAAAAGCGCAAGGAGCAGGATGTCCTTGTTGGTCGGGTTGAACTTCCTGATGTTCTTGCGCGCGAAACGGTAGGGCGGATAGCACAGCACGAGAACGAGCCCGAAGATGCCTAACCCGGTGACGACCGGGGCCACGCTCTTCGACTTGTAGATCTTCTCCAGCTTCATCGCCTGCTCGGAGGAGACCCGCTCGCCGACCCTGACGATCATCTCGCCGCGCTTCATCTTGAAGAGGACCGGGCGCACCGCGCCCCGCGCCTCGCGCTTCTTGTCGTCGCTGCCGTCCCGGTCGAAGGTGAGGTTCGGCAAGATCATCCGCAGGGCGACTCCCTTGAGGATCTCGAGATCCCGGGCCGAGGCCCCCAGGCTAAGGCGCGCCGAGGCGAAGGACCGCCTGGCGCCCGCCAGGTCGATGGCGGACGAGTAATCCCCGCCGGCCACCTCCTGTCTGGTGCCGGGGTCGGTCACCAGGATGCCGTGCTTGCGGTCGGCGGCGAATTTCGCCTGGTCGGCGACGATCCGCTGCCGGTAAAAGGGGGCCACTTGCCGCCCCAGATCGGAGAGAAAGGCGCGCTCCTGCTTCACCCTCGAAAGCGCCGCGAACTCCTGCGGCGAAAGATTGACTGCGAGCAGCTCTGCGACCGCCTGCCGCGTCTCCCCGCCCCCCTTCCCCTCCTCGCGCAACAGGGCGAAGGCCTGTTCGAAGCGGCGCACGAGTTCCAGGTTGGCGTTGGGGTCGAGGCTGTAGACGTAGGGAGCAGCCCCTTCAGCTTCGGCGCGCTTCTTCTCGGTGAGGAGCAGGTCCTCGATCAGGTAGTCCTGGGCGGCGCGTATGTCGGAGGTGGCGATGTCCCCCTCCCGGTAATTCACGGAGAGGAACTGTGGGCTCGGGATGATGAGCAGGGTGAGGAATAAGGCGGTGAGGAGCAGCAGTATGAAGCGGCTGCGCTTTTCGTACTTCTCCCCGGAGAACGCCACGGCGGCCGCATCCAGCCAGCAGTCGCAGAGCCGGACCAGGGAGCTCTTCTGTTTTTTTTGTTTATCGCCGCTATCGGTGGGCATTATGTGAATGGTTCCCGTGTCGTAGGACAGAGACTGCTGGATGCATAAGGAGACAATATATCCTTTTTCTCCGATTACTGTCAATCTAAACCAAGAAAGCTGCAGGAGTGCCCCTGCCGGGCCGCACGTGTTAGCAAAATTTTACAAAACAGCTTCCATTTGCTATCAGATGTGATATATATCCTGAATTCCATTAGCAGACCTCACCGTCTGTTTACTATTACATCAATTTGGGGGGAAGAAATGAGCCAGATAACCGACGTGTACGCCAGAGAGATCCTTGATTCCAGAGGGAACCCGACCTTGGAGGTCGAAGTGTTCCTCGATTCGGGTGCCATGGGGAGGGCCGCGGTCCCCTCTGGGGCTTCGACGGGAGAGCGGGAGGCGCTGGAGTTGCGTGACGGCGACAAGGGGCGCTACCTGGGCAAGGGGGTGCTGAAGGCGGTCTCCAACGTGAACGACATCATCGCCGACGAGATCACCGGCATGGACGCCACGGATCAGGCGGGAATAGACAACAAGATGCTGGCCCTTGACGGGACCGAGTTCAAGAGCCGCCTGGGCGCCAACGCGATCCTGGGCGTTTCGCTCGCAGTCGCCAAGGCCGCGGCCGAAGAGGTCGGCCTGCCGCTCTACCAGTACATCGGCGGCGCGAACGCCAAGGAACTGCCGGTTCCCATGATGAATATCATAAACGGCGGGTCCCACGCGGACAACAACGTGGACATCCAGGAGTTCATGATCATGCCCGTGGGCGCGGGAAGCTTCAAGGAGGCGCTGCGCATGGGCGCCGAGATCTTCCACTCCCTGAAGGGGGTGCTGAAGGCGAAGGGGTACAACACCGCGGTCGGCGACGAGGGGGGCTTCGCGCCTAACCTGAAGTCGAACGAGGAGGCCCTGGAAGTGATCATGGACGCGATCGTCAAGGCCGGCTACAAGCCGGGCGAGGAGGTGCTGCTCGCCCTCGACGTCGCCTCCTCGGAGCTCTTCCAGGACGGCGTCTACACCCTGGAGAACGAGGCCGAGCCGAAGAAGAGCGCCGAGCAGCTGATCGACTACTACGAGATGCTGGTGAACAAGTACCCGATCATCTCGATCGAGGACGGCATGGCGGAAAACGACTGGGACGGCTGGAAGAAGATGACCGAGAGACTCGGCAAGAAGATCCAGATCGTTGGGGACGACCTGTTCGTCACCAACCCGGCGATCCTCAAGGAAGGGATCGAGAAGGGGATCGCCAACTCCATCCTGATCAAGCTGAACCAGATCGGCACTCTGACCGAGACCCTCGACGCCATCGAGATGGCCAAAAGGGCTGGCTACACGACCGTCATCTCACACCGTTCGGGCGAAACCGAAGACACAACGCTTGCCGACCTCGCCGTGGCTGTCAACGCCGGGCAGATCAAGACCGGCTCGCTCTGCCGCACCGACCGGGTCTGCAAGTACAACCAGCTGCTGCGGATTGAGGACGAGCTGGACGAGGTCGCCATCTTCCGCGGTAAAGACGTGTTCTACAGCATCCGGAAGTAATTCGCCGGCACTGGACAGGTCAGACAAAAAAGGTCACATCCGAAACTCAGGTTAAGGTCAAGGTCCAGGTTGAGTGATTCTTCTCAGCCTGGACCTCAACCTTAACCTGTTTTTTTGTGGCGCGAAGGTGAACGGCCGGGACCGGGTCTGCGACCCGGCAGCGCTCAACCTTTTCGAGAAAACCCACCTGCTGTAGCGCCCTCCCCGGGAGGCTGCGCAATGCCCCTTGCGCCGCCCCCCCTCATGAGGGTATACTCCCGCCATGTTAACTTATCAGATCGAAGCAAAAGACCATTTCCGACGTGTGGACAGCTTTATGCGCAACCTGTTGCCGACTGCCCAATTTTCCTACCTCAAAAAGCTCCTGAGCGCCGGACACCTTACCGTGAACGGGGCGCCGGCCGAGGCGGCCCAGCTACTCAAGCGTGCCGACACGGTCTGCCTGAAGGAGAGCAGCAAGACGGCCGCCTTCCTCGCCCGTGCCACCCCCGAGCTCGACATCCTCTTCGAGGACAGCTGGATCGTCTGCTTTAACAAGGCCCCGGGCCTTGCAGTGCACCGCACCGAAGACCCCGAAGAGGCTAACCTGGTCGATCTCGGGGACAGCTTTTTGCAAAGAAGGGACGGAGTGAGCAGGCTTAGACCGGTGAACCGCCTCGACAAGGGAACCTCGGGCGCCATCATCATGGCGAAGAGCGCGGTCGCTGCGGGGATGTTCGGCAAGATGGTGCAAAATGAGGGGCTCGGCAAGCTTTACTTGGCCATGGTGGAGGGGAAACTGCCGAAAGAGGGGCTTATCGACCTTCCGCTGGACGGTAAGGAGTCGCAGACCCGGTACCTGCGGCTCTTCCAGGGGAGCGCGGGCTCCCTGGTGGCCGTCTACCCGCTTACCGGGAGGATGCACCAGATCAGGCAGCACTTCCGGATGCTGGACCACCCGATCCTTGGGGACAAGCGCTACGGCGGCAGGGTCCTCCCCGGGTTCACCGGACACGTCCTGCACTCTTTCACGACTAGGCTCGTCCACCCGGCGACCGAGGAGGCTCTCGAGATCCCGGCTCCGCTGCCGGCCCCGCTGCTGCGGCTCCTTTTGAGGCTGACCGCCCTGAAGGAGGAGACCCTGTTTCATAGCCTGAACGAGATCCCCCCGTCAGAGGTACTCCCCATCCCCGCGCTCGCCTAGCAGGGTCCCAAGCGGCAGGTCGAAGAGCGTGTGCGCCCCGCGCCCAAGCTTCGGGAGCGCGCGGCCGGCTGACACCATGACCTGGGCGCTCAGCGCGGGCTCGGAAAACCTCCCCTCAATGAGGAAGCTGCGGTGCTCGCGGGCGCTGGCGCTGGAGAGCCGCCGGAGCAGTACCCCGTGCCCCTCCTCCTCCAGCTGGGCGACGCTCGGGACGGCGAAGATCTGGAGCGACTCCCCGAGGAAGAGCGGATCGCTGCGGATGACACGCGCCACCGGCTCCAGGTCGGTCCCCGGGTCAAGCTCCAGGTAGAGGTAGCGCTGCAGCTCGCCCTGCGCGTCCTTAAGCTCCGTGGCAAGGGCATCGCGCACCCCCGGCGCCCCCCTCACCACACTGGTGTGGTGCAGGCTCTTGGCGATGCTCCACCTGGTCTCCGTGTGCCCCTTCGGCACCAGCAGGCCGAACAGGGCACGAAAGAGCAAAAGAGCCCCGGGATCGAGCCCGGCGCCGACCACTGCCGCGACGCCGTGGCGGCTGGCGAACCGGTCGATCTCCGCCCTGTGCTCGGCCGCCTCGGCCTCGTGCCGGATGGCGCATTCCGCGATCGGTATGCGGTGCTGCAGCAGGTTGCGGGCCGTCTCCAGCACGAAGTCGGCCGGTACGCAGATAAGCGCCGCATCGACAGCCTTGAGCTCGCTGGTGTCCGAAACCGCGGGGACCTCGGCAAAGGGCGCCGGAAGCCGCTGCGCCAGGGAGTCCGGCCTCCTGACGATTCCCGCAAGCTCGACGGCGTCGTCGTCCAGCAGGTTCAGTGCGCACTCCCTGCCGAGTTTGCCGAAGCCGCAGACCGCAATGCGCATCTTCTTCATGGCTCCCCCCCTACCACCCCTGTTCCCCGATCAACGGCACGAATCGGACCGGGCAGAGCTCCTCGTGACGGTAGTCGCTCTCCCCCACCCGGCGCACCCGGACCAGGGTCTGCAGATGCTGGGTCGGCCCGACCGGTATCACTAGCCTCCCCTGAAGCGCGAGCTGGCTTAGCAGTTCACCGGGCAGCTTGGGCGCACCTGCGGTCACCACTATGGCACCGTACGGGGCGTGCTCCTGCCAGCCGAGCGTCCCGTCCCCCAGGTGCACCGTCACGTTGTGGTAGCCGAGCTCCTGCAGCCGCATGCGGGCGCTTTCCGCCAGGCTCGCGATGCGCTCGACCGTGAAGACCTCCGCCGCGCAACGGCTCAGAACTGCAGCGGCATAGCCTGAACCGGTACCGATTTCCAGCACACGTTCATCCCCCTGCAATTCCAGCGCCTCAATCATGAAGGCGACGATGTAGGGCTGTGATATGGTCTGCCCCGCGTCGATCGGGAGCGGGCCGTCGTCGTAGGCGAAACGTTCCATCCCCGGGGGGAGAAAGGCTTCCCTCGGCACCTCCCTCATCGCCCGAACGACGGCTTTGTCGCGAACGCCCCGTGCCAGGAGGTGTTCGCTCACCATGCGCTCCTTCCTCGCCTTCATCTCTTGATCAAAAGTTATCGCCATAATCCCCTCCAGGATGCCCAATTTTACCATACCAGCGGAAGCGCACAACCGGTGCACCGTGCGTGGGAAGTCTTTGGCAGTTACGCTCCAGAGCCCCACGATATCACCGGAAAGGGCGGAGCAAGCCCAGCCCCCAGGTAACACATTTCTATGACAAAAAGATGCCGCACCGTCGACCAAGAGGTGACCGTAATCTGAAGGTGGTCGAGTAGCTGTAAATGGTCAGCTTCCGCACCATGGTGGCAAAGGGGAGAGCTTCATAGGCAAGCAACGTTCCTGTCTCTCACTCTATTTGGCACCTATTGACTCTTTTTTTGGGGGGGAGTAGAATAAAATCATAGAAGAGAGAAAGAGAATGATCTTTGAAAAGCAGCTCTGGGGTGCATGTAGAGGTTAATTTGAGGAACCTGTCGATACTCGCCATGTGGTTTCCCAGGTTCAGACGTGGTGTGCAGTTCCTTGAAAAGGGAAATGCCTGAAACGTCTTCCAGGGGGATGCTTGAAAAAAGGGCAGTGGGCTCATAAGACTTCCTACGGTACTTTGGAGTTGGTAGCTGGCGTTCAAGGAGACCAAGCCGAAGTGCCTTAAATCTCATCCGTCAGGCGCGTAAAAACCGCTTGAAAAAGGGGATTGCGAAAAGGGTTCACCGGGTTGCACGGTCACTTGCTGAGCATGCATCTCGACCCCCGACTAGCTTTCCACCGACGGTTAAGAGGAAAGCGTCTCATAGATTGAACGCCAGTTATTATTTTGGAAAAGGCCCGATGCAACTGCATCGGGCCTTTTTTGGTTTGCCCAGCGTAGCGGGCAAACCCCGGCCTGTTGAAAGAAACAGGTGTCACCCCGACCAGGGGGAAGACAATCCGAATTGCAAGGGCGTTACCGGCAACGGGAG
>Ga0209125_1001148_pt1 | contig 26863 bp, 23 predicted proteins | sample BarGraIncub1131A_FD_184503 | JGI IMG/M metagenome (GOLD analysis project Ga0209125, IMG submission 184503) | Arctic peat soil microbial communities from Barrow, Alaska - Barrow Graham LP Incubations 11-31A (SPAdes) (version 2) | ecosystem: Environmental > Terrestrial > Soil > Wetlands > Peat... | reverse complement strand
ATGAGGTCATCCCCGCCGAGACCGGCGAGGAAGGAGTTACACTGGCGATCAGGGAAAAGCCGTTCTTCATCATAATGGATATCAATCTCCCCGGTATCGACGGACTGGAGGCGACCAGGCGCATCAGGGCAGCGGAGGCCGACGGGCACATCCCGATCATCGCCATCACCTCGTTTGCCATGTTCGGGGACCGGGGCAGAATCATCCAGGCCGGATGCACCGCCTATTTCGAAAAGCCGATCGACCCACGCACCATCTTGGAAAAAATTCACGCAGCAATAGGGGTGAAAAATGACCAACCTCGGTAGGCGGTCGGGGGATGTTTACGACCACAGCTTAAGTCATAAAGAACGAATGAAAATACTGATCGTCGACGACAATGCCAACGACAGGAAGCTGCTGCACATGATCCTGGAAAGACACGGCTGCGACAACGTGGTTGAGGCCTGCGACGGTCAGGAGGGGCTCGACATGGCCAGGGAGCAGCGGCCAGATCTGATCGTCTCTGATGCTCTGATGCCGCGACTGGATGGTTTCGAGTTTCTGCGAGCGTTGAAGACGGACGATGAACTCAAGTCCATCCCATTCGTGTTCTACTCCGCAGTCTATACCGGCAGCAGGGATGAGGAGCTCGCCACTCGCCTCGGAGCGGCGGCATTCATCACCAACCCGAAAGAGCCTGAAGAGTTCTGGAAGGAAATAACCGTCACCCTGGAAAGGGTTGCCGGCGGCAAGAAGCTGTTGCCTCCTTCTGAACCGGTTGAAGAAGAAAAGGAATATCTCCGGCAACACAGCGGGGTGGTGGCGGCAAAACTTGAGGAAAAGGTAAGGGAACTTGAGGAGAGTCTGGCCCGAAGTAAGGAGGCGGAGGAGGCGCTGCGGGAGAGCGAGGAGCGCTTCCGCCGTCTGGCCGACACCGCACCGGTTATGATCTGGGAGGCGGGAGCGGACGCGGGAACCACGTTTTTCAATAAACCCTGGCTTGAGTACACCGGCAGGAATATGGAACAGGAATTGGGAAACGGCTGGACGCAAGGCGTGCACCCGGACGATCTCGAGCGCAGCTTAGATACCTATATGTCGGCTGTCAAGGACCACCGTAGTCTTTCCATGGAGTTCCGTCTGCGCCGCGTAGATGGCGAGTATGGCTGGATTGCCGTCACGGGGGCGCCGCGCCTTTCTCCAGCCGGCGATCTGCTCGGCTACGTCGGCTCATGCTTCGACATCACGGAGCGAAAGCAGGTGAAAGACAACTTGGAAAAGGCCAATGAACTGCTGATGCAGCGGGTCGCAGAGCGCACGTCGGAGCTAAGTGATACCATCGCGAATCTCAAGGATGAAATCGACGAACGGATACTCATGGCGCAGGCGCTCCAGATGGAAACCACAGAGCGTCTCAATGCACAGGCGGAACTGCGTAAAAAGGATATGCTGCTGCTGCAGCAAAGCCGTCTGGCAGCCATGGGAGAGATGATCGGCAACATCGCGCACCAGTGGCGACAGCCGCTCAATATGCTCGGTCTGCTCGTCCAAGAGATGCCGATGATCTATAAGAGGGGGGAGTTCAGCGCGGAATACCTCGGGGCCAATGTCGAAAGAATGCTGGAAACGATTAATCACATGTCCATGACTATCGATGACTTCAGGAATTATTGCAGGCCATGCAATGAAAATGAGGATTTTAAGATACTTGAGATAGTCGGAAAAACTATATCTCTTTTGGAGAGTAGCTCGCATCAGATAAGGACCGCAGTCATTGCAGCCTGTGATCCTGTCGTGAACGGCTGCGCGAATGAATTCTCCCAGGTGCTTCTCAACATCATGATCAATGCCAGGGACGCCTTTGTGATAAAAAATGTGGCTGACCCGACAATCACGATCGAGGTAGGGAATGAAAATGGTAAGTGTGTAGTGACCATTACCGACAACGCCGGCGGTATCCCCGAAGAGATTATCGACAAGATATTTGACCCCTACTTCACCACTAAAGGGCCGGAGCAGGGGACGGGCGTTGGCCTTTTCATGGCGAAAACAATCGTCGAGAAGCACATGCTCGGCTCTTTGAGCGCATGTAACGTGAACGGCGGCGCCCAATTCCGGATAGTTGTCTGAGGATAAATGCTAGACCAATCCGTTCGATCCGTGTGCGAGCCTTTTTAGTTTTGTCTTTCCCTCAACCCTACCGACTTACCGACTTACCGACTTACCGACTTACCGACTTACCGACTTAACGACTTAACGGTTTACCACCCTACCCCATACTCCCCATGCTGGAGGCTCTCGCGCTGCAGCTGGCCCACCTCACCAACAATCACGCGCTCTCCGATGCAGCCAGCATCACAATTGGAAAGCTCGTCCATCTGGCGCTCGCCTGGCGTTCCCTGAACCGCATGCGCCATGAGGCTTCTCTCAACGGTTTACCGGTGAACGTGATCTGTCAGCTGCCGTTTCCAGGCAAGTCCTTTACAAAGTTTCTTTCTTGAAGTAACATCTTGAATGTTAGAAAGTTCCAACGTTTACACCAATAAAACCTGCAGGACGGATAGGGGGATAAAATGGAATACAAAAATTCGTTAAAGAGGATTTTGTGTTGTTCTCTGATGTTCCTTTTGCTCGGTTTTGTTTCTTTCGGCTGTGCAAAAAAGGAAAAACAGGGGGTCAGCAAGGAAGCCACAAAGGAAGCCGCCATCAAGGTTTATGTACCCCCAGGCAGTCACGATGAGATGTACTCCTTCATGTCCGGCGGATTCAGCGGCCAAGTTTCAGTTTACGGCATCCCGTCCGGGAGGCTGCTCAAGGTCATCTCCGTATTCTCGCAGAATCCGGAAACGGGCTACGGTTATTCGGAAGAATCAAAGCCGATGCTGAACACATCCTATGGATTTGTTCCCTGGGATGATTCCCATCACCCGGAATTCTCCCAGACCGACGGTATTCCTGACGGGAGATGGCTGTTCATTAACGGGAATAATACCCCCCGCATAGCAAGGATCGATCTGAGGGATTTTGAAACAGCGGAAATAATCGAAATACCGAATTCATCAGGCAATCACGCATCCCCATTTACCACCATGAACTCGGAATACGTGGTCGCCGCGACCCGCTTCAGCGTTCCCATACCGCAGAAAGACGTGCCGATAAAATCGTACAAGGAGAATTTCAAGGGGACCATCTCCTTTATCAAGGTCGATCCCAAGACGGGCAAAATGGAGGTCGCCTTTCAGATCCTGGTCCCAGGATTTGACTACGATCTGGCCCACTGCGGCAAGGGGCCGTCTCACGGCTGGGCCTTCTTCACCTGCTACAACTCCGAGCAGGCCCATACCCTGCTGGAAATAAACGCCTCCAAAAACGACAAGGATTTCGTCGCCGCCGTCAACTGGAAACTTGCCGAGAAATACCTGGCCGAGGGTAAGGGAAAGGATATGCCTGCGTCCTATTACCACAACTACATTAACGAAGAGACTCGTGTGGCCAAGTCGGAAAGGGTTGACAAGGTCAAAGTACTCGACCCGAAGGACTGCCCGGGACTGATCTACTACTTGCCGACTCCGAAATCCCCCCATGGTGTCGATGTGGACCCAAGCGGTGAGTACATTGTTGCCGGGGGGAAACTCGCCACCGTCCTACCGGTTCATTCCTTTTCCAAGATGTTGAAAGCCATCGAGAGCAAACAGGTTGAAGGGAATATCGAGGGGATTCCGGTCCTCAAATACGACGCGGTAATTGCGGGTGAGGTTAAGAATCCCGGCCTCGGCCCTCTCCATACCGAATTTGACGGCAACGGTTATGCCTACACCTCGGCGTTCATTTCTTCCGAAATCGTCAAATGGAAGCTGGGAACCTGGGAAGTGGTTGACCGTGCCCCCACCTATTATTCGATCGGACATCTATCCATCCCCGGCGGTGATAGCAGAAAGCCATGGGGCAAATATGCCATAGCCATCAACAAGATTGCCAAGGACAGGTTTCTTCCTACAGGCCCGGCGTTGTGCCAGTCGGCCCAACTGTACGATATAACGGGTAACAAGATGAAGCTGTTGCTTGATTTCCCATTAATTGGAGAGCCCCATTATGCGCAGGGAATCCCTGCGGAACTCCTGTCAAAGAATAACTTGAAGATATACCCTTTGGAAAACAATCGTAATCCCTTTGCGATCATGATGGAGGAAGATGCCAAGGTCGAACGTAAGGGCAACGAAATCCACGTCAAAATGATTGCCGTAAGAAGCCATCTGACACCGGACAATATCGAAGGAGTCGAGGTCGGTGACAAGGTTTATTTCCACGTTACCAATCAGGAACAGGATTGGGATATCGCGCACGGGTTTGCGGTGCAGGGGAACCGGAATTCCCAATTGGCGATCATGCCTGGCGAGACCAAGACACTGTTGTGGGAGCCTAAGGCCGTCGGGGTTTACACCTTCTACTGCACGGACTTCTGCTCTGCCCTCCACCAGGAAATGCAGGGGTATGTGCGGGTTTCCGCGCACGGTTCCGGGGTGCCTATCTCTTACGGGACAGGCAAGTAGTCGGCAGCCGCACGGGAAAATCGTAGAGGGATAGCATCCTTTCTACGATTTTCCGACCCGGACCAACTTCAAGTATGGGAGAAGAGATGAACAGTAAAAGCAGATATCTGGTAGCGGCTGCCTCGCTTGTGCTGATTCTGGTTTTTTTCTTTCCACTCTGGAAAATAAGCCTGGCAGCACCACAGTATCCTGAAGGAAAAGGTCTCTTCATTTGGACGAACAAGATAACGGGAGAATCGCCCCACGACCTGCAAATCATCAACGGACTGAACCATTACATCGGTATGAAGTCGATAACCCCTGAGGCAATTCCGGAATTGAAAATAATGCCGTTTGTAGTAATTTTCTTCATGCTGACCGGCATGGCAGTTGGTCTAAAGGGAAGCAGGAAGGTTCTGCTGGCGTGGCTGGTCCTTTTTGTAATTGCCGGCATGGTCGGGATATACGATTTTTACTCATGGGAATACGATTACGGACACAACCTTAATCCAAATGCACCCATCAAGGTTCCGGGGATGAGTTATCAACCCCCTCTTATAGGCTCGAAACAACTCCTGAATTTCACTGCTACCTCTATGCCGGAAATCGGTGGGTTTGCAATATTTGGGTCCATGTTCCTTGCGGCACTCGCCTATTTCCTTGAATGGAAATCGAAGAAAGGCTCTCCATAGTAAAGGAGATTACGGTGGGTAAAACTGAAAGAATCCTTTGGATGATTCTAGCTTTGGGTATATGGACATTGTTATCCTGCGGCAAGCATGGACCAGAACCTATAGCATACGGAAAGGACAGCTGCACTTACTGCCGAATGATTGTAAGCGATCGCAAATTTGGGGCCGAACTAGTTACCAGCAAGGGTAAAATTCTAAAATTCGATTCCATCGAATGTCTGGCCGGATATGTTAACAAGACGAGGGACATAAATGGCCATTCACTATGGGTAGTCGATTACAGTAATCTTTCCAAGTTCGTTGATGCAACCAGGGCCTCCTATCTTGTGAGCGAAAAGATCCACAGTCCGATGGGGCTAAACATATCCGCCTTTGAGCAAAAGGATGTGGCAAACAGAATGCTGAACAATTATGGCGGTAGAGTCGTATCGTGGAACGATGTCTTGGACTACGTGCAACAGAAGTGGAAATAATCAGGACGTTTACACCTTAAGGGAAAAAATATGCCGGTATGAAAGCCTCCCGAAGGAAAAATTCTGTTCAAAGGCATTTCGCCTCAGAATTAATTGGAACCATGAGCCGCCTCTTTCTTGTCTTGGTTTCACTCCACGCAATATTAGTCACTTCAACAGATGCTTTAGCAACCCCTGACCATTCCCAAAAAGAGATAGTTGTTGGCAAAAACAGCAGAATTAAAAGCATCAAAGAGGGGATACAGCTCGCGAAAAACGGAGACCGGCTCGTCATCAAAGGAGGCGTGTATGCTGAGGGAAACATTGTCATTGACAAATCAATAACAATCATCGGCGAAGGACAGCCAGAGATAGATGGGCAAAACAGGTTTGAAGTCTTCACAGTAAGGGCCAGTTACGTCACCTTGAAAGGATTGGTAATCAAAAATGCAGGGATAAGCTCAATCCATGACAACGCAGCAATAAGGATAGACGAGGTCAGCAACTGCACAATCGAAAACAACAGATTTGTCCACAATTTCTTTACAATATATTCGGCAAAAGCTTCTGACTGTTTACTGAAAGACAACGAAATAATCGGATATGACAGTGCTGAATCAAGCTCCGGAAACGGAATTCATCTCTGGGATTGCCGTAATATCGTAATTTCGGGCAACCGTGTGTCAGGGCAACGAGACGGAATTTATCTTGAATTTTCTCGCAACGTAGTAATTAGAGACAATCACAGTGAGAAAAACTTACGGTATGGTCTGCATTTCATGTTTTCAGATAGTTGTAAATATTTCAACAACCAATTCATTAACAACGGCGCAGGTGTTGCCGTTATGTATTCGAGGTTTGTCGAGATGAAAGGCAACAGATTCGAGAGCAACTGGGGACCAGCCTCCTTTGGGCTGTTATTGAAAGACATCAAGGATAGCCGCATTACAGAAAACTACCTGTACAAAAACACCGTTGGAATTTATTCCGAAGGTTCAACCAAGGTAACTGTCGACAAAAACACCTTTATACGGAATGGCTTGGCGGTTAAACTAATGGCGAGTTCAACTGACAGTCACTTCACCGGAAACAATTTTATGGGTAATTCATTTGATGTCGCAACAAACAGCAGTCACAGCCTTAACTACTTTGAATCCAATTACTGGGACAACTATAAAGGATATGACCTGAATAAGGATGGAATTGGTGATATTCCTTTCCTTCCAGTACGATTGTACTCAATGATAATTGCCGACTATCCTCCCGCGTTGATTTTATTGAGAAGCTTTTTTATAGACATTCTGGATATGGCGGAAAGGGCCTTTCCTGCGCTCACGCCTGAAACCTTGGTCGATAAAAAGCCTTTAATGCGGAGAGTGACATGATCGAAGTCAAGGGATTTAGCAAGAAGTACGGTAAGCTGACGGTCCTTAAGGATGTCAATCTGCGCATCGAGGAAGGATCAATAACCGCCGTCGTCGGGCCAAACGGGTCAGGCAAAACCACGTTAATCAAGAGCATGTTAGGGTTGGCGCTGATTGAGGAAGGTGAGATCAGAATAAACAACCACGCTTTGAACAGTGAATGTTCATACAGACGAGATATCGGCTATATGCCGCAGTTATCCCGTTATCCCGATAACCTTAGCACAAGAGAACTGCTCGATATGCTCAAGGACCTGCGGAACACAAGAGAAGACCTGGATGAAGAACTCATAGAAAAGCTGGACATGGTGAAGGAGATGGATAAACCGACTCGCAATCTTTCCGGCGGTACGCGCCAGAAAGTCAGCGCGATAATTGCTTTCCTATTCAGCCCCAAACTCCTGATGCTTGATGAGCCAACCGCAGCTCTGGACCCGGTCTCAAGCAGTTATCTCAAGGATAAAATCATTAAAGAGAACAATAGGGGTAAGACGATCATTCTTACATCTCACAATATGAACGAAATAGATGAGCTATCAAAGAACATCATCTTCCTGCTTGAAGGCCGGGTATTCTTTGAAGGGATGGTTGATGAATTGAAAAAACTGACCGGTCAAGAAAATTTGGAAAGGGCCGTCGCTAACCTTATGAAAGGCTCCGTGTCATGAACGTATCCATAAAGATAAGCAGGTACCAATTACGCGATCTTTTAAGAAGTAAAGTGCTGATTATTTACACTGCATTCTTCTTCTTGGTTACCTATTGTTTGTTCCGATTCGTCGGAGACACTTCAAAAGTGGTAGTCAGCCTGATGAATATAATTCTGATAATCATTCCATTAATCAGCATAATATTTGGTACAACATATTATTACAATTCAAGGGAATTCATAGTTCTATTACTGGCACAGCCCATAAACCGAAGCAGTCTTTTTACTGGAATGTGTATTGGCGTGTCATTGCCACTGATAATGGGTTTTCTTGCAGGGGTCGGAATCCCTTTAGTTATCTGGGGCGCAGTCACCCTGCATGATATAGACACGGTTTTAATGTTATTGTTTTCGGGGGCTTTGCTCACCTTCATCTTTGTTGCGATGGCTTTTTTCATTTCTGTGGCAAATGAAGACAAATTGCGAGGTCTTGGAATTTCTCTGCTCCTCTGGCTGCTCCTTTCTGTCGTGTATGATGGCCTAGTCATGCTTGCCGTTGTCCTGTTTGCCGATTACCCCCTTGAAACGCCCTTGATTGTTCTGAGTATTCTTAATCCGATCGATTTAGCCCGTGTTCTGATTTTACTGAAGTTCGATATTTCGGCGTTAATGGGTTATACGGGTGCAGTGTTTCAAAAGTTTTTCGGGAGCTCATTCGGGATGCTGATTTCCCTTATTTCGTTGACCTTCTGGGCTGCTATCTCTTTTGCTATGGGAATGAAGTTTTTCAAGAACAAAGATTTTTGAAATTCACCTTATGGCGTTTATCGGCCGGAAAACCGTTAAAATGGCATTCCTTGATCTCAGTCAAAGAATGCCATTTCTTTACGTGGTATACACTTAAGGAAGAAACTATGTATTCCCCGAGGCGACTGTGACTCCTGTTCATCACGCCTACCCCGGGTAGCAGGCGGACCCACGCCAATCGTCACAAGGAGTATAAACGCCATGAGTGCAATAAATACCACAAAAGTTAGACAGTTATGGATCGCGGCCGTTGTCGCCCTTTCCCTGGCAATTCCGCAATTTGCCGCGGCCCATTGCGACACCATTGATGGCCCAGTAGTTCAGGATGCCAGGAAGGCCATCGAAAGCAAGGATATTACTCCCGTCCTCAAATGGGTACAGCCAAAGGATGAGCATGCGATCAAAACCGCCTTCAACAAGGCGCTTGCTGCCAAAGGCAAGCATGCCGAAGCCGCGCACCTGCAGTTCTTCGCGAAACTTGTCAAGATCCATCGGGCCGGCGAAGGCGCGCCCTTCAGCGGCTTGAAACCCGCAGGGGCCGTTGAGCCCGCAGTTGCCGAAGCGGACAAAGCCCTGGCGAGCGGATCTCCCGACGCACTTGTGAAACTGGTCACGGACGATGTTGCGGCAGGGATCAGTGAGCGCTTCGCGCATGCAGCGGCTGCCTACCAGCACAAGGATGAAAGCGTCGCGCAGGGACGGGAGTTCGTAGAGGCGTATGTGGCGTTCACCCATTACGTGGAACGACTTCACATGGATGCAACCGGCAAAGGTGCTCACGACGAGCACGAAAGCGCCAAGCATTCCCGGCATGAGCAAGGCGCCAAGAAACTCCATGAGCACTAGCTTATGAGGGAGCTGTGCCTGAAATAGCAACCATCCTCGAAGGACGTTTCCGCAAGCCGGGTTGGGTCTGGTGATTCAGGCAACGGTGTAACGGTGCCCCGGTTTCAAACTATTGCTGCCCGCCGCGAAATCCCGACGGGCAGCTTTTTTGTCTCTTACTTTCGGCAGCAACGCACAGGGGAATCAGACAGGAATCTGTTTGTGGCAGATGAGGCACTGCTCCTTGGGCGGGTGGCCTTCCGGAAGCGGCAGCGAGCTTTTGCTGTGGCAGGTGGTGCATACCAGTTCAACCTCGGCGCGGCTCTTGCCGATTGCCAGCGCATCGTAGCTCGGCCGGTGCCGATCGTCCAAAGGTATGTTCTTCCCCTTCCCTTTGCCGGTGCCATATGCCAGTACACCAAGCAGCAGGACAATAGCCCCAATAACGATGGAATCCCTTCTACTTAGTTTCATTCAAATGCTCCCCGGATATCTTGGTGCAGTTCCATTATCTCATTGCACCGATTGCCTCCCCCCGCGCGCCCTACGGGAGCCACCTGCGGTGAAGAGGCTTCAGCTTTAGGTCAAGAGACCCATGCAATGCGCCTCAACGTCTGAAAAGATCCGCGCGCTCAGGTTTGCCATGCCTGGGTTTTTGTCTGTCCTCCCTGCGCCAAGACAGCCTATTTAGCCGGCGGCTGATGAGACATCTTCGCCAGAAAGGTACGGATCCTTTTGGCATTGGTACCGACATCGCTGACGCCGACCCGGGAAACGGAGCGGATATCGACCAGCGAGCGGTCACCCGCAGCCGCGGGGTAGATGCGTATCACGATATCGTCCTTGAATCCGAACCAGAAGGTGGTGTCCGTCGCCTCGATCCTTCCCTCAGCCGGTACCTGAGCGACGATCTGCCAGCCCATTTCGCGTGCCGTATCCAGTGCCGACTGGAAGGCCCGGTCCATCGGGACGTTGAGCACGAGCGTCTTCAGGTCAGGATAAGCCTTCAGCTGCAGTGCCGCAACCGCCGCCCCGCCGTATTCCACCAACCCCTGGCGCAGGGGAGCCACGGCAACGAATTTCGGCGGATTGTCCAGGTCCGTGCTGATATCGTGGATGCGCGGATATTTCTGTGCCTTAAGCTTCCAGGAGTACGGCACGCCGAAGGCGGACATCCCGCACAAAAGTGCCAGAAGCGCCACTATCGTCCCTGCGACTTGTCTCCTTTTCAGGGATAGCGCGCCCGCGATCAGTGCGAGCGCCGAGGAGGCAAGCCCCAGGTAGGCGGCGGACCTAAGGATGGCAAAGCCCGTGCGGAACGGCCAAAGGCCGAGCCTGGTGCCCAAACCCGACGACAACAGTAACAGGATCGTGAAAATTGAGCACGCTGCCGCGAGCAGCGGGAGCATCAGTCCGGAAGTGCGGTTGGTGCGGGCGCTAGGTTCCATGACATCCTCCTATGCTACCTGGATTGCAGTACTATCAACTTTGTAACTAGTCTCAAAAGCCTCACCACAGAGGACACAGACGGTAGGTTGGGGTGAACAGCTCCATCGTGACCCCCAACATGGCAACGTTGGGGGTCACGATGAGACCGCTCACCGCCAACCTACAAAAAACAACAGACGGTGTTGAACTGATCCCAGTTATTTCAAGCTGGACTGGGTACTAGTCTCAAAAGCCTCACCACAGAGGACACAGAGGATTCACAGAGGAAATCTTAAACCAAAGGTGAGGATCTTTTTGTTTAAAGCATATACCAGGTTTTCGATTTTCCTCTGTGCGCCTCTGTGTACCTCTGTGGTGAGGCTTTATGCTTTGGGTTGTTAGTGATTAGCAACTGGTGCTGAATAGTCAGGGGCGCACCATCATTTGCCCGTGCCAGGCACCGTTCCCGCTATCACTCCGGCGCCGTTGGGAAGTTGCAGGGGAATGCGCCGCAGGTCGGTCGCTCCCGCGAGAGCCAGCATCGCGATCAGCTCGCCCTGGCTGTAGGCCTGCCCATCCGGGGTGCCCAGCAGCATGTTCAGCGAGAAAAGTGCCGGGAAAAGCGGAGCATCCCTGGTATCCTCCAGGATGAATTCCTGCACCAGGATCAGACCGCCCGGCTCCAGGGCCGAAACCGCCTTTTTCAGGACGGCGGCGCAGGTTTGAGGCCCGACTCCGTGCAGCACGTGCGAAAGCCAGGCGACATCAAACCCTGCCGGTAGATCCTCGGCCTCGAAATCCCGCTCCACGAAGCTTATCCGTTCGGAAAGGCCGAAGCGCTCAACGGTCTGCTCGGCAAAGACGCGTGTCGTCGCGAGGTCGCAAATCACCGCGCTGAGTTCCGGGTTCTGCTGGCAGAAGTGAATGGCGTAGGTGCCGGGCCCGCCGCCCAGATCCAGCAGGCGACGGCGGCCGGAGAGATCGATAGCGGGCACGATCTTCGGCGCAATCTGCATGGCGAGGTTGAACATCCCCATCAGGAAACTCTCCCGGGAGGATTCAACATCCTCGTGGGAAGCGCGCTCGCGGATGGGAGCGCCGCTTTGCACCGCCTTGTCCAGGTTGGCCCAGCCCGACATCAGGTGGTGGTGATGCATGATGATGTGCCCCAGGTAGTAGGGCGAGGTGCGGCTGAGATACTCGGCAGCGAAAGGGGTCGCGGCGTATGCATCCCCTCGCTTTTCCAGAAGTTCCATGGCGGCCAGCGCGTTCAGCAGCATGGCCAGGCCACGGCTGTCGCAGTTGATCCGGCCGGCGAGTTCCTGCGCTGCGAGCGGCTCACCGGAAAGCGGAGTGAAGACGCCCAGCTTCACGCCGGCGTGAAGCGTGCAGGTGCTCCAGTAGCCACCCGATAGTTCCAAGAGTTGCGGCGGTGTCCAGGTCCTTTTTTCCAAGCAAACCTCCTCTGGTTCTGTCTGTTCTGCATCCCCTGCCACTCAGGGGGCTGATCTGTACACGCACATCCCCCATTTTTTCGCAGCAAAGACAGTCGGTGCGATTTATGTCGGGGAAAGTCTATCTTGCGGCACTGGCAAGTCAAGCCGGATCTGCCTATGGGGCGCAGCCTGATAGCGTTTGCGAAGTCATACCATCAAATGATTTATGACACCACAACAATCTTTCCATCATTGGGAAAACGGCATTAGACGCATATCGGGGGATTTTGAGGTTGGTCGGGGAGGGACGTACGGTAAACTGCGGTGAAACCGGGGGGCGGAAAAGCTCCGCCCTCCGGTACTGCCTGCCTATCTGCCTGCCGGAGCTTTGATCTCGTGCTCGGGCTTGAACATCAGTTTCTTCGTGCCGCGCTGGTTGGTGTACTTGGTGAGTTCCAGGTCGATCTTTCCGGGTACGCTCTGCCCGGCCTGTGCCAGCACCTGGCGCAGCTGCGCATCGGCTGACGCCGCGTATTTCGCGGCATCGTTCAGCACGCGCATGGTCTCCTTCGGATTATGAAAGCCGGTGGAATTCTCGGCACCGATGAAGATGACCCGGTAGAAGGCCTGCTCGTAGTTCTCCCTGGCCTGGGCGTAGAGATCTTTGTCGATCTTCTTGCCGGACGCCTCGACCTTGTTCGCCATCTCGAACAGCTTGGCATCGGTCGCCGTCGCGTAGCCGGTCCTGAGATAGAGGATCATGGTGTCGTCCTGGATGGCGAGCACCTTGCCGCGCAGCGCTTCCGGCGACTCGCTATGGCAGGCGGCGCAGGCCTTCAGGTCGTTTTTCAGGGGACTCATGATCCGGTGGTCGGAAACCTTCTTCCCGTCCACCGTAACGCTCGGCATGTGGCAATCCGCGCAGGTGACGCCCTGCATCCAGTGCGGGCTGTTGTTCGAATAGAGCTCATACTCGGGGTGGCGGATGAAGCCCAGCTTGAAGCCGGTGACGCTCTGCGTCCACTCGCCGTTAGCCGGTGAGCTCTTGATCTGCTTGATGATGTTCTCGACGCTGATGTTGCCGACTTCGCTCCCCTTCCAGGGGAAGACCACGTCGGTCGAGTGCATGTCCTTGTCCTTCGGGATCATGTAGGTGACGTGGCACTGGGCGCAGACCAGGGTGCGCCCCTGCTCCTTCGTAATCTGCGTAGCGTCGACTCCCATTCCCTTGAGGGCCTTGCCCAGGGTGAAATCGCGCGAGATTTTGAGCCCCAAGCTTCTGTTGTCGTGGCAGTCGACGCAGGCGACGCCGAGGGTCTGCTGGTCCTTGGGAAGCCTCGCCAGCACCTCCTTGTACGGCGTTGAGAAGTAGGCCGCTCCCATTTGTTTCTGAAGCACGGGCGCGTACGGGGTCTTGCAGGTGAGGCAGGAACCGCCCGCCTTGATCCTGCCGGGATCTACCTCGAGTTGATCCTGAACCATGAAGAAGTGGCCGCGCGGTTCCCTGTACTCCGATCCGAAGCCCCAGCCGTTGTACAAAAGGGCCAGGAAGGGGTACTCGTCGAGCTTGTCGCGGCGCTCTTCGCCTACGTCGTACCCTTTCTTGTACCTGGACTTGCCGGCCGGGGTCGGCTCACCGGTCTGTTTCCAGAGCTTGTACTGGGCGGGATAAACCTTGCCCCATTCCGCCGGGTCCATTGCCCCATCGGCGATTTCCGCCGCCTTCATAGGCTCAACCTTGTTCTGTGTACATCCGGACCAGACTGCCGTAGCGGCCAGAATGGCGAGAACGGTGCATCGCTTCAGGTTCTTCATCTGCATGTTCCTACCCCCTTTGGTTGAAATATCGAAACGCAATACCATGATGATGGCTTTCGCCGGGTTATCGAACCGGTCGCCAGCCTTTAGCTATGAATCCCAAACCTGCCGCACCTTAACAGCAGGGTCCGGCAACTCCTTTGACGAAAGTCAAAAGAGTGGAATGTGGTGCAGTAAATTCAATCAAGGGATAGGGAATCTCGATCAGGTAATCGCCCGGCAGTAATGAGGCAGGGCGATCCCTGTGAGTCTACCAGCTATTTGCTGTGCCGCCAGTAACTCCCGATTCAGGGGAGAATCGGTGCTCTTTGAGCAACGTCATGTTAGTTCTCCCTTCGACTCCGCTTTAGTGACCACCCTTCGAGGCTCGGGGATCAGGGCGATCGCTTAGCGGAGTCGAAGCGCAGACTGGCTGTCCCTGACGGAACCTGCCGGGTAAACCGCCAGGCGGCGTCGGGCGCCGATCAGAAAAACTGTTGACAGGATAGCCGTCAATGGAGGAAATTGCCTCATGGTTCAGGTGCGGGGAAGAAAGCGAAACGCTCCGAAAAAGTTTCACGCTCCCTTGCGGCTTGAGCCCATTTTACTCAACATAGAATCGAGGCATGGAAATGACACAGGTAAACCCTAGCGATCCGTTACATGGCGTCACGCTGGAGATGATTCTCACAAATCTGGTCGAGCAGTACGGCTGGGAGCAGTTGGGGAGGATCATCGACATCAGATGCTTCAAGAATCATCCGAGTATCAAATCGAGCCTGCAATTCCTGAGAAGGACCCCGTGGGCGCGAACCCAGGTAGAAGATCTGTATCTCAGCTTACACAGATAGACCGCACGCAGCTACCGCTCAGGCGGACCGGACGCGATAAAAAGACACCCCAGGGCAGCAAAGCCGTGGGGTGTCTTTCGTTTAACAGGGGCAGTCCCCAAAACCCCTGAAAAGGTTCCACCCGCCCTGTGCGACTCATGAGCAACTGGCCCTCACTGCTTATTTTTCGCTAACCTCTCTACATCAGTTTAACTTTAGCTAAAGTTGCCACGGCAAAGCCCGATAGGTGCAGGTATGGCCACGCAGTAAGGCGACCTTCGCAGCCCAGGCGCATCCGGCCCATGAGCAGCAGAAAAGTCCACCCTTGGCCAGAAGGACCTGGCAGGACCTGCACACAGGAAACGGTCCTGAACCTTCTCTTCCCACCGTATGGAGTATGCAATGTCATTCACAGTTCGCATCATCACCGGAAACGCCATCAGTACAATCCTGGCCGTTGCAGCGACGGCAATTCTCAACCCCAAGGGCGAAATCTGGGCGTATTTTCTGATCGGGTCCGTCGTGCTGGTTGTCACTTCGGCGATCCTCGGCGTCCTGAGCGGCAATGCGTTCAAGCCGCTGGCGGGGATCGTCGCAGCACTTGAAAAAGCGGCCGACGGTGACCTCTCGGTCCGGGCCGAGATCAAGGGAAACGGCGAGTTTGCCCGACTGGCAACCGCTTTCAACCGCATGATGAACGACATGAACAAGGCCATGCGGCAGTTTTTTTCGGTTGCCGACCTGGTGCGGGATTCGGTGGTGATCGTGCGTTCCACGACTGACACCATGGCCTGCGCCGCGGAAGAGGTCGCCATCCAGGCCGGCAGCATCGCAACCGCCAGCGAGGAGATGTCGGCCACCTCCAGCGATATCGCCCGCAACTGCCTGTATGCGGCCGAGAGCGCCCAGAAGGCGACCTTGCAGACCCACAGCGGCTCCGAGCTGGTCCAAAGCAGCGCGCGCCTGATGGAGAACATCGCCCAGCGCGTCAACGTGTCATCGAAGGCGGTGGCCGGACTGGGCGAGCGCTCCGACCAGATCGGCGCCATCGTCAACACCATCGAGGACATCGCCGACCAGACCAACCTGCTGGCGCTCAACGCGGCGATCGAGGCAGCCCGGGCCGGGGAACAGGGACGCGGCTTCGCGGTAGTGGCGGACGAGGTCCGAGCCCTGGCCGAGCGCACCACCAAGGCTACCAAAGAGATTGCCACCATGATCAAGGGGATCCAGAGCGAGACCCAGAGCGCCGTCGGGTCGATGTCCGAGGGTGTGGCAGAAGTCAAACGCGGGACCGCCGAGGCTAACCGCTCCGGAGAGGCGCTGGAAGAGATCCACAACCAGATCAACGACCTTACCATGCAGATCAGCCAGGTCGCCACCGCAGCAGAGGAGCAGACCGCCACCACCCACGAGATCACCAACAACATCCAGATGATCACCGACGTGGTGAATCGCAACGTCGAAGATGCCCACAGCACGACCGAGGCAACCGGCATGCTCGCCGAGCAGGTGGACAAGCTGCATGCGCTGGTGAGCCACTTCCGCCTGTCCCGGGCGCTGGATTGGGACGTTTCCTTTGCCACCGGAGTTGACCGTTATGACGAAGCCCACAAGGTGCTGTTCAAGATGGTCAATGACCTGCATGACGCGATGCAGCAGAAGCGGAGCAAGGAGGCCATCGGGCAGATACTCGACGGTCTGGCCGATTACACGGTGAACCATTTTGCCGACGAGGAGCGGGTCTTTGCCCAGACTGGCTACCCCGAGGAGGCCCAGCACAAGCAGCATCACAAGAAGCTCGTCGACCAGGTAGTCGTGCTGCAGGGCAAGTTCCATTCCGGTGAGACCCTGCTGACCCAGGATGTCATCACCTTTCTCACGGACTGGCTGATCAACCATATCAAGGGGGTCGATAAAAAATACGGCCCGCACCTGAACAAGAACGGCGTCAGATGACGGGACAAGCGGCTGCAATTCAAAAAAGCAAAGAGCATGACCACAGAGGACACAGAGGGACACCAGAGGAAAACCAAAAAAGAGGAAAAAAAGAGCGACTTGCCAAAGTATCAGCTTGTTAAAGGAAAGGCCAAATTCGCCCGATCGAATTTGGCCTTTCCTCACTTTCGTACGGCATCATGTCTTGTGGATCGCGTCCCCTACCCTAGCCCCACACTCTCTTCTCCCAATCAGACCAGGGCGTTGCAAGCCTCCCTTATTGCGATCAGAGCAGTCTGACAAGCACAAAGAGGCCCACCATAGCGATGCCGATGGCCAGTTTGCCAGCCACTCCGAGCGCCAGGCCGACCACCGTGCCGAAGCCGGCGCGGCTTGCCTGATCCATGGTGCGCTGCAGCGACAGTTCCCCCAGCACAGCCCCGACAAGCGGCCCCAGCACGACCCCAGGAATGCCGAAGAAAAGTCCCACAATCCCCCCGATAGCCGCACCCGCCATGGCTCTGCGCGAACCGCCGAACCTCCTCGCCCCCCAAATGGAGGAGAAGAACTCCACCAGATACGTCAGGCCCGCCATGCCGGCAAGGATCAGCAGGGTCCAAAGCCCGACATAGCGGAAATCCTCGGCCCAGGCGGCGCAGAGCAGTCCCAGGAAAAGCAGGGGTGCCCCCGGCAGGACAGGCAGCAGCAGGCCCGCCAGCCCGATGACGCTAAGGAGCGCGCCGATGATCCAGAGCGCAATTGATTGATCGGCCATCAGAAAACCTCCACTACAGCCATCTCGAAACGAACATTATCGATAAAAAAGTTCAACTTCTTTCCTGTTTAGTTCGAATCTTCGGCTAGTCACGTTCCTCCCACTTCAAGGGGGAGGTCAGGAAGGGGATGGGTTTTTGGGATGCCTAATGTTTCGTTTGATTCGACGCGAGCGGAGTTCTGGGGCCTGTGCGCAGAAAATGACTTACTGAGCTTTGGAATCCTCGTTCAACTTGGCCACATCATCGTCTGCCTAGCTCTTCTTGAAATTCCTGTGCCGCCCCTCCAGTGCGTGAACCACCTGCGGCAGCTAGCCCGACCGATGCCCGGATTCACACGGATTCCCTCTTCGCTCCGTCCTCTGTTCCGCCGATGAATCGATAAACAGCCGCGCCAATGAGAGCACCGGCAATCGGAGCGACCCAGAATAGCCACAATTGAGCTATTGCCCAATCGCCAACGAACAAGGCTACTGCTGTACTTCGTGCCGGATTTACCGATGTGTTGGTGACAGGGATGCTGATTAAATGAATTAAGGTCAGTCCTAAGCCTATTGGTATCGGTGCGAAGCCTTGAGGCGCTCGTTTGTCGGTTGCACCGAGAATAATGAGCAGAAACATCATGGTCATGACTACTTCACAGACCAGAGCCGCCAGCAAGGAGTACCCACCCGGCGAATGAATGCCGTAGCCATTTGAAGCGAAGCCACCGGCCAAATCAAAGCCGGCCTTGCCGCTGGTGATGATATAGAGTACGCCGCCAGCAAGTATGCCGCCCAAGACCTGTGCTACTATGTAAGGAAAAAGTTGGTTGGCAGGGAATCTACCACCAGCCCAGAGTCCGACAGAAACTGCTGGATTGAGATGACAGCCGGATATGTGCCCAATCGCGTAGGCCATTGTCAGTACTGTCAGTCCGAAGGCCAGCGCAACACCAAGCAAGCCGATGCCCACATTCGGAAATGCAGCAGCCAAGACCGCACTTCCGCACCCACCAAGAACCAGCCAGAATGTCCCAAAAAACTCTGCACCATATTTTTTCATATTCTTCTCCTTTCAGTTGGAGATGAGGTCTTATCTCGTACCTTACCTAGATTTTATAGCCTACGAAGAGCATATGGATTATACCACGGCCCCGGGCAAGAATAGAATTCTCCAATCCAACCTTTGACAGAATGCCCTGTGGGGCCATATGTCTTTTTGGAGCCGACACGAGGCAGGTTTCCCTACGCAAAAAGGCCCGCAAGCATCGAGCCTGCGGACCTTATCATCACATCCATATAAACGCCTTTACTACGCCTTGGTTTCCTCGTTCAACTGCACCACATCCTCCCCTGTCGAGGCCTTCTTGAAATTCTTGATGCTGCTCCCCAGGGCCTGACCCAGCTGCGGGAGCTTGGCGGGACCGACGACTACGAGGGCGATAACGAGCACTATGATCATTTCTGGCATTCCGAATCCGAACATTTATTTCTCCTTTGACTCCAAAAACCGTAATAGAGCGTGCACGCGAAAATAACCTTTCGCCAGACGCATTGCTCAACCTCAACAATGTAGGGGCGACCCGGTGGGTCGCCCTGTTGCCGTGGCCAACTCAGAGGCTTTCCCGAAAAAAACAATCATCACCGCAAAGACGCAAAGGGCGCAAAGAAACCAAGAGAACCAAAAACAAGGCGGTACTCAGAAAGTTCTGTCTAAAAAAGATTTTCTTCGCGTCCTTTGCGTCTTTGCGGTAAAGAGTAAAACTAGAAAAAACGTAACTATTCAGCATTACAAAATCAGGTCAACAATCAGATAGCGTAGGGTGGGCCGTGCCCACCGATCAGCGTCGGTCTGGATACCCGCAAGGGATATCCCTACAACACCGATTCTGCAGGGGCATCCCTGGCGGGTGCCCTGGCATCGGTTTTCGGTGGGCACGGCCCACCCTACGGCTGAATTAGAATTGGGAGTTGTCAGGATAGCCGTGATTTTAAGATTCTAAATCTAGTTTCTCCCGGTTGAGTTTCCCTCTGTGTCCTTTGTGAAAGCCTCTGTGTCCTCTGTGTTCAGGCTCTTGACTTTTCTTGGTCTATGCTTGCGCTTTTTGTGCCGTCGCCTCGGGTTCGATCCTGTCCGCTGACGGCTGTGCCTTGGTGCCGTTTCTCAGGTCGTAATACTCCTGCGGCGTGTTGATGTTGCTGAATGAATCGAAGCTGGGATCGAAGCGCGCCACTTCGGCGGCAGCTATCTCGCGCACCCGCAACTGCGGCAGGATGGAGACGATCCTTCTCTCTCCCTTCAGGAGGCACTGCTCCATGACGGGGAGACAACCCTCCCGGTACAGCGCGTGCAGCGGCTCGTAGCCGAACTCGCTGCGCGGCAGCACGATGTCGCACCCCGTCCCACGGTTGGCGATGTGCCTGATGAGCCAGGGATCGAGATGCGGCATGTCGCAGGCGACGGTGAAGACCGCGGGGTTTGTGCTCTGGGCCAGACCCGCGTGGATTCCCGCCAGCGCCCCCATTCCCTCGAACAGGTCGGGCACTTTCCGGCAGGGAAGAAAATGGTACTGCTCCGGGGTGTTGGTGACGAGTATCACCTCGGCAAAGATCTCGCTCAGCTCCCGGTAGATGCTTTCTATGAAGCGCCCCCCTTTGTGCGGTAGGAGCGCCTTGTTGCTTCCCATCCGGCTCGAAGCCCCGCCGGCGAGGATGACGCCGGTAACGCCGGGGATCTTCCCCTTCTGCGAGGCGACCGAGATTCCCTCCGGGTGCGTGTAGACCTTGAAGCGCTCGGCCTTTACGTAACCGATCAGGGTGATCCCCGCCTGGTCCGCCATCTTCACGGCCATGTCGGTGGGCGAAGTGCGCGAGGCGATCACCTCGATGCCGAGCAGGGAAGCCTTCGCCACCAGTTCGGTGGAGACGCGCCCGGAGGTGACGAGAATCTTCCCGGCAAGAGATATCCCCTTGAGAAGAGCCTCGCCGGCGATCCGGTCGATGGTGTTGTGACGTCCGAGGTCCTCGGCATGCAATAGGAGCGTGTCCTCCCCTACCCCGGCGGAGTGCATGCCGCCGTGGCTCTGGTACCCCTCGGACTTGCGTGCCAGCTCGTCCATGAGAGCAAACACCGATTCGGGATCGTGCACACCGGGCACTCTCCTATGTTGCGTCACCTGAGGCAGGTTGAAACTGATGCCCGTGCCGCATCCGGAGGTGAGGACCGGCTTCAGGCGCTCCGGGAGTTCTCCCCGGATGGTGACGCTCGCGGCCCCGAAATCGTTGCACACGGAAAGCGCCAGGAAGTCGTGTACCGACTCGACGAAGCCCTGCAGCCGCAGGAATCCTGCCACCAGGAAGCGCAGGTCGTGGGGTGAGGCGATCAGGGTGGCGAGCTCGCGACCGTTCACGTGCAGGACGAGGGGGAACTCGCGCACGAGCTCCCCTTCTTCCGGTTCCATGATCCCTTTGCTGAAACTGTAAATCTTAGTTGCCACATGCAACTCCTTGAATGAAATACAATCAAAAGCCTAATTACAGAGCCTTACCACAGAGGACACAGAGGAAAAGAGAGGCACACAGAGGAAACCTTTAGCCAAAGGGCGACGTCTTTTTGTTTAAAACACAGCGCTGTCCGGTTTAATTCTTGCCTGCAAAACCAAAAAATGAAAAATTGGCCACAAAACGCACAAAAGCTTAAAAGCTTGAAGATTTTTTTTGCGCCTTTTGTGCCTTTTTGTGGCGAAAAGATTTTGGTTTGTTTGGTAGTTCCAACCTTACTTGGTTGTTTTCCTCTGTGTGCCTCTGTGTGTTCCTCCGTGTACCTCTGTGGTGAGGCCCTTACGTTTCGCTTGTGAGCGCGCTGCCAACGGCGTGCCCCTTGCCGGTCTTGTGAAAGGTGTCCGGCAGGGAGTAGTCCACGGTCTCGGGGTGGTGCTCGAAGATCGGGAAATACTTGGCGATCAGTACGAAGAAGAGCACGTGGGCCGCGATGATCCCTATGGTGACGACGCTCTCGATGAAGGAGGGATAGTACATGGTCCCCTTCGCCATCATCCCGAACATGGAGACGTTGAATCGGTTCAGGACCACCCCGAAGATCACCAGCCAGGCCGCGGTGGATCGGAGCCTGTTGTGCTCGCGCACCCCGTAGTTCATCAGCATGACCAGCGGGGCGAGGACTCCCGCCAGCATCTCGGCGGCAAAGAGCGCAACGAGCACCGGACGGTCGAAAAGCGGCCCCTCGGTGAGGGCGAAGAGCGAGAAGAGCCGGATCGAGAGATAGACGGTCAACACATAGGGAAGTATCTTCGCCAGGGTCTCCAGGAGCTCGCTTTCATCGGGCTGCCCCATCCACTTGTGGCTCATGGTCGCCTCGACGATGATGATGGAAATGCCGGCGCACATGGCCGACACCCAGAACAGCAAAGGGAGCAGCGGGTTGTACCAGAGCGCGTGGAGCTTGTCCACGGCGATCAGGAAGAAGGTCCCCAGTGAGGACTGGTGCAGGGTGGATATGGCCGCTGCGGCAACGACCAGCGGCATCTCGACCGTGCGCAAAAGGCGCAGCGGCAGGTGATAGCCGAACTTCTCGCAGACCGGCGAGAGAAACTCCAGAAAGAGCACGGTCGTGTACGCCATGATGCACATGGAAACTTCGAACATCGGGGAGTGCGGGTTCCAGTAGACCATGGTGTGCCAGCCGCGCTGCGGTTGGCCCAGGTCGAGCAGAAGTCCCACGCAGACCAGCGAATAACCGAGGAACCCGGTGACGATGGCAGGCCGCACCAACGGCTCCAGCTTCTTGATGTGGAAGCAGTGCACGATCGCCCCGAGGGTGAAGGCGCCGGCCGCAAGCGGCACGGCGGTCACCACGTCGAAGGAGATCCATAAGCCCCAGGGGAAGGTGTCGTTCAGGTTGGTGGTCACCCCGAGGCCGAAGATGAAGCGGACCGTCGAGGCGATCGCCGCCATCGCCACCAGCACTATCAGGAACTTGACGAAGTTGTGGTATCCCATTACTTCTCTGTAGACAATTTTCGCGGCGGTCATTTACCTCCCCTCCTTCGGCGTGGTGCCGGCATCTCTTTGTTCCTCTTCCTTCTTCAGCCTCTCCTTTCTGTGGGTGAACCAGGAAAGAAGCGAGAGGGAGCCCCCCACGGTCAGGAAGATCCCCGGCACCAGGCGCAGCGCCTGCCAGGTGTAGGAGGGAAGCGGCCGCTTGGTGACGTGCTTGAAGCCGAGCTCGTCGAATGGGAGCGCGGTCAGGTAGATGACGCTCGTGCCGCCCGCCTCTTCCTCGCCGTACAGCTTCTTCAGGTACTTCTCGGGGCGCGCCGCTATGCGCCGCGAGGCCTCCTTGATCATGTCGCCGCGGTTGCCGTAGGTGATGGCCGAGGGACAGGTGGTGGCGCAGGCGGGCTTTTTCCCCTCCTTGATCCGGGAGTAGCAGCCGGTGCACTTCTTCACCAGCGGGAAGGCCTTGCTCCACTCGTACTTGGGCACCCCGAACGGGCAGGCGACCATGCAGAAGCGGCAGCCGATGCAGCGGCCGGCGTCGTAGGTGACCGGCCCTTCTTTGGTCTTCTTGAAGGCGCCTACCGGGCAGACCGAGGCGCAGGCCGGCTCGTTGCAGTGCATGCACATCTCTTTGTAGAAGGCGAACTCGTTCTCGCCGTTTTTCTGGTAGTCCCGGAACTTGATCCGGGTGAAGGTGTGCTCCGACATGAGCGGCGGATTCTGGTACCCTTCGCCGGAGAAGAAGCTGGTCTTCTCGGCGTCAAGCTGGTTCCACTGCTTGCAGGCGACCTGGCAGCCGCGGCAGCCGGTGCACTTGGTCATGTCGATCAGAAAGGCCTTCGCCTTGGAAAAATCAGTCACTTCGCTCATGCGCGCTTACCCCCTTTCTCGATGTTGCAGAGGAATGCCTTGAACTCGGGGATGCTGGTGTTGGCGCAGCCGACCGACGGAGTCAGGACGTTGCCGGAGTCCCCGGTGGCAAGCCCCGCGTAGCCGAAGTGCCAGGGAAGCCCCACCTGCTCGACCATCTTTCCCTGCACGTTGAACGGCTTCAGGCGCGCGGTGACGAGCGCCACCGCCTGGATGGAGCCCCTTTCCGTGGTGATGCGGACCTGGTCGCCGTTGCCTATCCCCTTGGTCCGCCCGAGCGTCTCGGAGATCTCCACGAACATGGTGGGGACCAGCTCCACCAGCCAGGGAAGGCTCCGGGTCATGGCGCCGGCCTGCCAGTGCTCCGTCATCCGGTAGGTGGTGCCGACGTACGGGTACTTGGTCGTGTCGCTCGACATGTTGGCCGGGATCTTGACCGCGGGGCTCGACTGCACGCGGGAGAGCAGGTTCTTGGCCGGGCTCTCGATCGGCTCGTAGTGCTCGGGAAAGGGTCCGTCCTTCATGTCGAGGGCGTAGAGGCGGCCGTGCCCCTCGGGGACCATGATGAAGGGGTATTTCCCTTCCTTGTCGTCGCGCATCGGAGGCCAGGGACCGTCCGGCACGTCACCCTTCCACTTCTTCTCCAGCGCGTCCCAGGCGATGACGGCCCGGTTCGGGTTGAACGGCACGCCGTCCGGGTTGACGGAGGCGCGGTTGTAGATGATGCGGCGGTTCACAGGCCAGCACCAGGACCACTTGGGGAACATGCCGAGCTTGTTCGGGAGGTCGGTCGCGTCGCGGCGCGCCATCTGGTTCCCGTCCTTGGTGTAGGAGCCGCAGTAGATCCAGCACCCCGACACGGTGGAGCCGTCGTCCTGCAGGTACTTGAACATCGGGACCTGGTCGCCCTTCTTGAACTCCAGGGTCTTGTCCTTGTCGACGATGGTGGTGTCGCGGGTGAAGTAGCCGTTGATCTCCTTGGCCACCAGGTGCACCTCGGGCTCCTCCCCGCCGCCGTAGTTCCAGGCAAGCCTGGTGATCGGCTCGGGGAATACCCCGCCCCTGGCGTACGCCTTCTTCATGTTCTTGGCGAACTTGTCGATGATCCAGAGGTCGCTCCTGGAATCGCCCAGCGGCTCGACCGCCTTGTAGCGCCACTGAGCCCAGCGCCCGGAGTTGGAGATCGACCCTTCCTTCTCCACGGAGGAGGCGGCCGGCAGCATGAACACTTCGGTCTGGATATCCTTGGGGTTCACGCCGGGGCGCTTCCAGAAGATCGAGGTCTCGGTCTCCCAGAGGTCCACCGTGACGAGCCACTTGAGCTTCCCGAGCGCCTCGCGGGTTTTCAGCGAATCGGGTCCGCCCACCGCGGGGTTTTGCCCCATGCAGACCAGCCCCTGCAGTTCCCCCTTGCCCATCTTCTCCATCAGTTTCATGAAGGAGTAGTTGCCGCTTCTCTTGGGGAGGTAGTCGTAGCAAAAACCGTTTTCCGGCGTCGCATGCACGCCGTACCAGGCTTTCAGGAGGCTCACCGTGTACTTCGGGGTGTTGCCCCACCAGTTGGCGCTCTTTTTGTCCTTGGTCTTCGGGGTCCACTTCTCCAGGTAGCTCTTCAGGTCCACGTTGTCGAACTCGGGGGACTTGAGATACCCCGGCAGCAGGTGGAACAGCAGGCCGTAGTCGGAGGAGCCCTGGACGTTACTCTCGCCGCGCAGCGCATTGACGCCGCCGCCGGCGATGCCGATGTTGCCCAGGAGCATCTGCAGCATCGCGGTGGCGCGCACGTTCTGGGTGCCGTGGGTCGACTGGGTGATTCCCATCGCGTACAGGATGGTCCCCGCCTTGTCGGGGCGCCCGGTGGCGCAGAAGGCCTTGGTGACCGCCAGGTAGTCCTGCTTCCTGGTGCCGGTTATGGAGCAGACCATGTCCACGTTGTAGCGGGAGAAGTGCTTCTTCATCTGCTGGTAGACGCAGCGCGGGTCCTTCAAGCTCATGTCGCGCCTGGGAACACCGGACCCGTCCGCGTCGTAGGCCCAGGCCTTCAGGTCGTAGGTTTTTTCCTGATCATCGAAGGAGCAGAAGAGCCCTTCCTCGAAATCGTATTTTTCGCCCACGATGAAGGAGGCGTTGGTGTACTCCCGGACGTACTCCTCGTGGATCAGGTCATGTTCCAGGGCGTAGTTGATCATGCCGCCCAGAAAGGCGATGTCGGTCCCGGGCCGGATCTGCGCGTAGTGGTCCGCCTTGGAGGCGGTCCTGGTGAAGCGCGGGTCCACGGCGAGGAGCTTGCCGCCGTTGTCCAGAGCCTGCTCGATCCACTTGAAGGAGATCGGGTGGTTTTCAGCAGGGTTGCATCCGATGGCGAGGATGGCGTCGCTGTTCTTCAAATCTATCCAATGGTTCGTCATTGCCCCACGTCCAAACGAAGCCGCCAGACCGGCGACTGTAGCGGAGTGTCATATTCGGGCCTGATGTTCCAGGTTCGCGACCCCCATGGAGCGGGCGAACTTGCTCCAGAGGTAGCACTCCTCGTTATCGAGGCCCGCGCCGCCCAGAAAGGCCATCCCCTCGGTCCTGTTCACCAGGTATTCCTTGGAGTCCTTCTTGTTCACCTCGCGCGCCTTGAAGCTGGCGTCGCGGGTTTCCTTCATCCGCTGCGCGATCCGCTCCAGCGTCCAGTCCCAGGACTTCTCCTCGAACTTGTTGCTCCCCGGGGCGCGGTACATCACCTTCTGCAGGCGCCGCTCGTTGTTGGCCACCTGGAAGAGCGCGCTCCCCTTGGAGCAGAGTGCCCCCTGGTTGATCGGGTGCTCGGTGTCCCCCTCGATGTTGACCACCTTGCCGCCCTTGGTGTGCACCACCAGGCCGCAACCGACCGCGCAGAACGGGCAGATGGTGGTCGAGCTTTTGAGCCCCTTGGTCCGCATCTCGGGGGAATCGACCCCCGCCTCCGCCTTGCCGCTGGAGAGGGCCAGTGCCGCTGCCAGCGCCCCCCCCTGCAGAAATTCTCTTCGTGAAACTGCCATGTGCCGAGCTCCCTTTTTCATTGGATAATCTAACTAGTGCTACTCTTCAGTGGCCGGAAACGTCCCTCCCCTTGAAGGGGGAGGGACGTTCAACTGTAGCCGCGTCCGCCTGGCGCCGACGGCTACTATCAGGCGAAGGTGTATACAGTTGTCGTGCCACGATGTTTACGGGATCCGGAAAAAAGATGTATACTGATAAACCTCCGAAATGATACTGTTGTCCGGTTCCGCGAGGGAGGCCGTAAAGATTAAACAATCCCAACAACTGCGCAGTTTTGTCATGATGTGTAACATTATGACCTAGTACCCAGTCCAGCTTGATATGTCGTAAATCCGTGTTTGGGCCGCAACCGTACCAAAACTAAAGAAGAAGCGTCTCTGTCATAGAGCCTTAATCGTCCATAA
>Ga0209125_1001145_pt1 | contig 26889 bp, 24 predicted proteins | sample BarGraIncub1131A_FD_184503 | JGI IMG/M metagenome (GOLD analysis project Ga0209125, IMG submission 184503) | Arctic peat soil microbial communities from Barrow, Alaska - Barrow Graham LP Incubations 11-31A (SPAdes) (version 2) | ecosystem: Environmental > Terrestrial > Soil > Wetlands > Peat... | reverse complement strand
CGATAGCTCGCCCTTCCTGAACAACGCATACAACGCCGGTATGAGCTTCTTCTTGGTCAGGTCTCCGGTACCTCCAAAAATGACAAACAAAAACGGAATATTGTGCTTATCATCCAACCCCAGCGTCATGAAACTCACCTCCATATGAAATTGCTTCAGAAATTTTATCCAAAGCCTGATTCGCGCCAGATCAACACCTCATATCCCAGTTCCTAATTCGGGTGGGAAAGTTGTGTAATTAATAATAAAACTATCTCCGGTTCAGGTTCTGATCGATCTGATAGACATTATTCATATTTTTCACCAATTCCTCAAAATAGTTATTTTGCATAAACACTTCTCTTTCTCTCCGGTTTTATCAGATTATAAACGAGGCAGAAATGTCCGAATTTGATACACTTTTAACTGGAAATATTATCCGAAAAATCAATGGTTTACATGCTAACATTGTGCCGAAATCCTCAAAAGGCTTCCAGGAAAGATCCCCGGGATTTTCCGTATATCCGTCTAACACAATGATTTTATTCATAGGCTCTTGATGTACTCGTCAATCGATGCGGCGGCTGTTTTGCCGGCACCCATCGCTAAAATAACGGTGGCAGCACCGGTTACGGTATCGCCGCCTGCAAAAACGCCCTTACGGGATGTTGCCATCTTATCGTCAGCTACAATACAGCCCCATTTATTTGCCTCAAGGCCTGTTGTTGTACTGCGAATCAGGGGATTCGGCGATGTGCCGATTGCTATGATAACGGTATCGACATCAAGAACGAAATTGGAGCCCTTCTTTTCGATGGGGCGGCGCCGTCCTGAGGCATCAGGCTCGCCGAGATTCATTTCTACGCACTCCATACCAACGACTTCGCCGTTCTCTCCGCCAATAATTCCGACCGGGTTATTCAGGTTTTTGAAAAGGATGCCTTCTTCTTTGGCATGGTGAACTTCTTCAAGCCGGGCGGGCATTTCCACCTCGGAACGGCGGTATACAATATAGACTTTACCGGCACCGAGCCGTTTGGCTGTACGGGCGGCATCCATTGCGACGTTGCCGCCTCCAACGACTGCAACAGCCTTGCTGTTGCGGATGGGGGTATCGTACTGGTTGTCGTATGCTTTCATCAGGTTGGCACGTGTCAGATACTCATTGGCGGAATAAACTCCGACCAGTGACTCTCCCGGAATATTCATAAACGTGGGCAGACCGGCGCCTGAGCCGATAAAGACTGCCTCATAATCCTTATCGAAAAGCTCGTCAATCGAAAGTATCTTGCCAATTACCATATTTGTCATGATTTCAACACCGAGCGCCTTAACATTTTCAATTTCCTGGGTAACCAGCGCTTTCGGAAGACGAAACTCGGGGATTCCATAGACGAGAACTCCGCCCGGTTTGTGGAAAGCTTCGAAAATGGTGACCTGATATCCGAGAAGGGCAAGATCGCTTGCACAGGTAAGACCTGCCGGGCCGGCTCCGATGACGGCGACTTTGTGACCGTTCGGTGCGGGAACAGAAGGAACAGCCTTGCTGTGTTCCATATGGTAATCTGCAACAAAGCGCTCGAGACGGCCGATTCCGACGGATTCGCCCTTGATTGCACGGATGCATTTCTCTTCACACTGCGATTCCTGCGGGCAGACGCGTCCGCATACGGCAGGAAGGCAGTTTGTGGTCTTGATGATATCAAAAGCTTCCTCAAAATCGCCTGCTGCAACCTTTACGATAAATTCCGGAATTTTCACACAGACCGGACAACCGGCGACGCACGGCTTGTTTTTACAGTTGAGGCAGCGGGTCGCTTCCTCCATCGCCATTTCCGGTGTATATCCAAGGGACACCTCGCTGAAATTCTTATTCCTGATATCCGGGTCCTGCTCGGGCATGGAAACTTTTTTCAAAGACATATTAGGCATCTTCCTTTACCTCCAGTCCAATTCTGCAGATATGTTCAGATTCCGCAATCTCCTGCTTTTTGTATACAGTGTTTCTACGCATGAGTTCATCGAAATCCACTTGATGTCCGTCAAATTCGGGACCATGCACACATGCAAACCTGATTTCACCGCCCACGGTTACGCGGCATCCCCCGCACATTCCCGTGCCGTCTATCATAATCGGGTTCAGGCTGACAAAAGTCTTTATACCATATGGTTTGGTTACAGCAGCCACCATCTTCATCATGATTAACGGCCCGATAGCTATAACAAGATCATACTTGTTGCCTGCATCAATTAATTCCTGAAGCTGGTTGGTGACAAATCCTTTCAGTCCATAGGAACCATCGTCGGTCGTCAGGAAAAGCCGGTTTGAAACCGCTTTCATTTCCTCTTCCAGAATGACAATGTCCTTATTACGGAAGCCGGCAATAATATCTACCTCAGCTCCGTTATTGAAAAGGGCCTTGGCGGAAGGATACGCAATCGCGCATCCGACACCGCCGCCGACTATACAAACTTTCTTATATCCTTCGAGCTCCGATGCCTTGCCCAGCGGACCGACAAAATCGAGGATTGAGTCGCCCGGTTCCATAGCTGCAAGCATCTTTGTAGATTTTCCGACACCTTGGAAAATAACGGTGATCGTGCCTTTTTCCCTGTCAAAATCAGCGATCGTAAGTGGAATTCTCTCACCGTACTCGTCAACACGGAAAATAATAAATTGTCCTGCCTTCGCTTTTTTAGCGATCATTGGCGCCTCGACTTCGAGCAAAGTCACGACTGAGTTCAACTGTTTCTTTGAAATGATTTTATACATATAAGCCTCCGTTATTCTGTTGACTGAATATACTAAATCTCCCTCGAAAAATGAATGGTTTGACCCGCCATTTTGGAGGTAATCTGAAGTAAATATTTAGTCAAGTCACGTTCAAGTTTCAGCGTTGGACGCGCCCAGATGAATCACCCTTCATCAGATTTGTGACGTCAGAAACACCTACCCGATTGAAATCCCCGATTATGGAATGCTTTAGGCAACTGGCCGCAACCGCGAATTCCAAAGCGTCCTGTTTATCATCGTAATGCGTCAGACCGTAGATCAAACCTCCGCTAAATGAATCTCCACCTCCGACACGATCGATGATATCACGTATTTCATAATGACGGCTGAGATGGAACTTAGACCGATCATTCAAGCAAGCCGCCCAACCGTTGATATCCGCACTGATGCTCTCACGCAGGGTGATAGCTATCATCTTCATATTCGGATAGGTTTCAAGAACCTTGTTGGAAAGTGCTTCGTATTTGGCCGTATCAAGTTCCCCTGATGTTACATCAACATCGGCATAAATCCCCAGAGATTTTTGGCAGTCTTCCTCATTGGCAATCGCTACATCAACATATTTTGCAATTTCGTTCATAACCTCTTCAGCCTTTTTTCCATATTTCCAGAGATTCTTCCGGTAATTCAGGTCACATGACACAGTAATGTTTCTTGCCTTGGCAACTTTCACGGATTCCAATGACAGTTCCATAGCTGTTGCAGAAAGAGCCGGTGTAATGCCTGTTATATGGAACCAGTCAACTCCCTCAAATGCCTTGTTCCAGTCAATGTCTCCCGGCTTGGTAAGTGATATGGAGGAGAAAGTTCGATCATATATCACCTTACTCGGGAACTGGTTGGCTCCGCTTTCGAGATAGTAAATTCCAAATCGGCCAGGTCCGTATTGGATCTTTCCGACACCCACGTTAAATTTTCTGAGATCACCCAGGCATGCATATGTAACAGCATTATCGGGAAGGACGGTTAAAAAATCGGCCGACATTCCGTAATTTGCAAGTGACACAGCTACATTTGCCTCGCCACCACCGAATGTCGCCTCTATTAAAGGATTCTGAAACAGACGATCATGTCCCGGTGATTTGAGTCGAAGCATGATCTCTCCAAATGTTAATACTTTCATCATAAATTCCTCTTCATTTCTGTAGCAAATGCATAGCAAATCCACCAATTTCTTCTTTCATGTACACACAGATAATATTTTCGCCTTTGTATTTCGCTGTTTCCATATCAAATTCGAAACCTCTTCTCTCCAAAACCTGAATAGCACGCAATATGTTGTTGGTTCGTACAGCGATATGTCCATTTTTGCCAAGGTAGTTGGAATTCATAATTTCAATGAATTTTGTTGCAAAGCTGGAACTGTTTCCTTCTTCAACCGGAAACCCAAATGTTTCTCTGAGACGTCTTCCAGTCGTTTTCGCTGATTCCTCATCAACACTGTTAATGCCTATATGAGCAACCTCAAATCCAAGCAGTGCTTCAACAGCAGCGTCAGCAATCTGTGTTATTGCAGCAAAATTGTGATTTTTCACATATGCCGTATTGCACAGCCACCCACCGCCAACCGCATGAATAAATGGTTTGTCTGCAAAATCCCCAAGGTTGTCATTGTTTACCCCTCCAGTTGGAATGAATTTCAGCCCTGCCGATTTAAAAGGTGAATATAAATTTTCACAGCCCTGCACTCCGCCGTATATATTCGCAGGAAAATACTTAACTACTTTAAGGCCTGCATTCAGAGCAGCAATTATCTCTGTGGGGGTTACACAGCCGGGCGTGATCGTTATATTGTTGTCAATACACCAATGTACAATAACGGGGTCAAACCCCGGTGAAACAATGAATTTTGCGCCTGCCTCAACCGACTCCTTACACTTTTCAAGAGTAAGGACTGTTCCGGCGCCAACAAGCATTTCCGGTACACGTTCACTTACCGCCTTGATTGATGCGATTCCAGCCTCCGTCCTCATTGTAATTTCCATGACATCGATACCACCTGCCAGCAATGCGCGGGCAGTAGGGATTGCGTCCTCCGCATTTTCGAGTACCACAACCGGCACTAATCCTGTCCTTCCTATTCTGTCCAAAACGTTCATATTACGCTCCTCTTTTTACTTAATATATATTTTTGTTTATTCTGTACTGTCGCCATACATTCTCGAAAAAATAGTCTTCTTCTGGGATTGGATGAACTGTGCGCCAATTGCAGGTGCACTCACCATCGGTGAACTGAATTTCCTGCGTCCAACTATTCCGTTCCTCATTGTCCAATTTAAATCGCAGGATTTCAGGTAAACTGTCATATGCCAAATCACCATCCGGATCCGTATAAAGCGCGCTTCCACGGCTTGCTCCGCCTACATCTATATAGTCAAGCATAGCTGACAGATACACGATTTGTCCGATGACAATGTCCTTCAGACGGTAATAATGACGGATTTCCTGAGGGGATTTAATAAAAATCCTATTATGAAATTCGAAATAAAGCTGACGCAGTTCCGACAAAGCAACGGAAATAGTATCCTTATTACGGATAGCCGCCCCGGTCCGGCTCATCATCGTCTTCAAATTTTCCGCTACAGATGCAACGTTACTCGCCGATTTTTCAGAAGATGCACTGATTTCCATAATCGTGTCAGAAATTTCCTTTTGGACAATATCTTCAAATTCGCGTATTGAGCGAACATCACACCGACCCTTTTCCGATATGTACATAGCGGCACGGGTTGAACCTACCTGACCTGCATTCAGTGCAGTTCCGCCTGGTCTGTAAATACCATGTGTACATGCCGCCTCGCCAACGGCAAATAGTCCGCGAATATTTGTCTGCCACCAGGCATCAACCAGAATTCCTCCGTTATTGTGCTGTGCACACAGGGCAATTTCAAGCGGCTCATTCCCCAAGTCAATTTTTCTGTCGTGATAAAAATCAACTGCCGGCATGTTCATATGTTTCAGACGTTCGATCGGCGTCCCGAAACAGGCTCCCGCGCTGTTCAGGTAATCGTATGTCTCGTGCGAAAGTTTTGAGAAATTAATTTTGTTGCCGCCTGGATTTTCACGGAAATCAAGATAAACGCGCCTACCTCTGGTTGTTTCAATCCAAGTGAGCAAATCAATGATGGAAGATCCATCCCCGACCTTCGTGATATCGAATGGCCATTGATAGCCTTTCAGAAAAGTAAAGTTCAGAACTTTCATATCGTCCAAAAAGAAATCTGCTAGAAAGTTATACCTTCTTCCGTCTTTCGGGTCAATAGAATAAAATGATGGCAGGGCCTGCATATATGTCCCGGATACGTTCCAGCGCGGACTTATCGAAGCTAATCCATACTGCCACTCCGTCAGATTCCGGCCCTTCGCACCACATGCAAAGGCAATACCGGATGCACCGGAATGCCCGATGGGATACACGCTGTTTTTATATATTCCGGCCGGTCCACCCGTCGCGTATACAATTTGGCTGCAGTTAAAGAGTACATATCTGCCTGAAGGATCATCGCACTTTGCGTTATCCAGGCAAAGCAGTCCAACTGTCTCATTATTATTCTGAAGAATTTTTATGACCTGTAACTTGTCAAAGATAAATATTCCTTTTCTGCGAACTGACTGTTCAAGTTTTTCCGTCATCTCTCTGGATGTGTAAGGACCAACACTTGTCGCTCGTTTATATGGATCGTGATCGGTCTTATAACCAACGAATTCACCATACCTATTCTGAGGGAAAGGAACTCCAAGCTCTACCAGCTTCATAAAAGAACGTGCCGACATTGCAGCTTCGCATAGGGCATGCTCACCGTCGACAGCGCCACCCCTGAACAATGTCTCCGCCATCATTTTAACACTGTCCGGCTCTTTTCCGCATAGTGACAGCTTGTAGTATGTCTGCTTGTCAGAACCCGTGTTTCTTGACGTGCCCGCATTTATGCCCTCTGTCACAATTGCAACATCCGTTACCCCAAGGTCATAGAGTCTGTCGGCGGCATTGAAGCCCGCGGCTCCGCTTCCGACAATTATGGTGTTCAGTGTGAAGATTCTGACATTTGTATCATTTATTTTTATACTATTCTCATGCATAAAGGGCTCCAATCATAACTTCTGAATATGGAAACCGCCGTCAACATCCACATAATTTCCTGTAGTATACAGGAAGTGATCATCGGCAAAGGCAGAAACCACACCGGCTACATCTTCCGGTTCCCCCCAGCGTGGAATCGGAAACACCCCGGATGCAATAAGTTGGTCGTATTTCTCAGTGACTACCTTCGTCATATCGGTGGAAATGACTCCTGGTCTTACTTCATGAACAAGAATACCGTCATTTGCAAGCCGGTCCGCAAAAAGAGTTGTCAGCATGGACACACCAGCTTTTGAGATGCAATACTCACCACGGTTTATTGAAGACACAACAGATGAGCAGGATGAAATAAAGATAATCGTTCCCCGCTTGCGGCCTTCCACTTCCTGCTTAAGCATCTGTTTGGCAACAAGCTGGGTTAACAGCAGCGTTGATTTCGTGTTTATGCCGACGACCCGATCAAAACTCTCCTCTGTCATGTCCAGAAGATCATTCCGCTCCTTTGGTGCCACACCGGCATTGTTTACTAGGACATGGATCCCCCCGAACTTTTCGACGGCAACCTCCACCAGTTTTTTCCGGTCATCGCCATTAGTAATATCTCCCTGAACATATAGATAGTTGATTTTGTCCTTTTTGAGTATATTAATATTTTCAGCGCAGGATTCCTCAGAGCGTGTTGCAAAAAGAACAACATTAAATCCATCGAGACCAAGGCGATGTGCACAGGCAAAACCTATTCCCCTGCTGCCTCCCGTAATAATTGCTGTCTTCCCCATATATGCCTCCTTCATTTTTATTGTGGGTGAACCACAATTTTTATCGACTCTTTATGTTTGTCCAAAAGCTCATCCATTGCTTTCTGCAGTTCTTCCAAACGGTATATCCTGCTAATAAGTTTATGCAGCGGCAGTTTCTGTGCAGCTTCAATAGCAACCGGGAAGTCCCAGCAATAACCTTGGGCACCCTGGATGCGGATTTCATGTGAGACAATATTCGAAACATCCAATTCAACGACCGGCTGTTCATATATTCCGATAATGGTCGCAAGCCCGTTGCTCTTCAGAGCCAAAACAGCCTGATCCAGGGCTTCTTTGCGGCCAACGCATTCAAAAGTTTTATCGACTCCCAGTCCGCCTGTTAGTCTCCGGGTTGTTTGGAGTACATCTTCTTCCAATGAGTTGATCACATTCGTCACTCCGAATTCCCGGCTCAAGTTCAGCCGCAATTCGGAGTGGCCGGCCAATATTACGATTCCTGCACCAGACTGCGCACACATTGCCGCAGTCATGATTCCGATCGCTCCATCACCTATTACCAGCACGGATTGGCCAAGACTGACTTCAGCTCTTCGAACTGCGTGTACGGCGACTGCAAGAGGTTCGATTAGTGCACCTTCGTCATAAGTCAGCGCTTCTGGAATTTTGTGGATACAGCGGGCAGGTATGCATACAAAATCAGCCATGGCCCCATCCCCTTGGCGGTATGTGAATGTAATATGCTCACAATAACCATACCTTCCCTGACGGCATTCCGAGCATTGGCCGCAGACAATGGCAGGTTCAACTGTCACCCTATCTCCTGTAGATATCTCTGTAACGCGGTCCCCTACAGCAACTACATCACCGGACACTTCATGTCCGATCGTTACCGGCAGCGATACCGCAGGATGTTTCCCCTTGTAGATATGCAGATCACTTCCACAGATCGCACTTGACCGAACCTTAATCAGCACATCCGAATCTCCAACTTGATACGAACGTGTGTCAAATTGAATGTGATAGGGCTCGGTCACTGATGCAATGCGTCCCGTATATTCACCCATTAAACACACCTCGTCCATTTTCCCTTGCTGCAGCTTCTTCTCTGAATTTCTTATAAAAGGGCGCGTAAATCTCTGAATCTCTCATAACGCATCCGGTCATTCCATGATCACGCATGATCTGCGTGCACTTCGAACAGGTTGTGCAGCATTTTTTGGAATCAAGTGATCCCTTCGTCAGCATATCCCTGGCGGAATCCGGATATGCAAATGCCGACCTTCCCATTCCCATCATCGTGCAGCTATGATCATTGATATTAGCTGCTCCTGCAAAAGGCATGAACTGCCTCAGCCACGTATATCCATTTCCAACAACAGGAACATCTGCCGCGACTTTCTGAATCTGCCTCGTGAAATCAAACAGTCTCGCAATGCTCTTGAGAGGATGTTCGTCCGGTGTCGGAATGCCCAAGCTGGATGTATCAAAAGGCCGCGTTACCTGTGGATAAATATAATATGGGTTTCCTGCGGAATTACTCAGGAGGTTGACTCCGTTTCCGACCATCAGGTGGACAAGATGCATCGGCTCGGTCGGGTCAAATTTCCACATATCATCATGATCACATCCAAATCCATAAGGATACGGATGAGCATCGAAAACATTGAACCGGCAGGCAATAATGAAATCAGGGCCTGTGGCTTTACGGACGGCTTTGATGACGTCCAACAAAAATCTGGTGCGGTTCTCGAATGATCCGCCATATTTTCCTTCACGCGTAAAGCTTGCAAGCAATTCACTCACAAGATAGCGATGACAAGCCTTTATATCTACACCATCAAAACCGGCTTTCTGTGCCAGAACGGCGCTTTGCACGTATTTCTCAATCAGTTCATCCAAATATGCGTCAGTAATGACAGAATCAGATGATACAACGCCGGAACGCAGGTCGAGCAGCGGGTCACGCTGCGGGACAAGGGGGGCACCCTTATGCCCAACAGGACGTGAATAGCGTCCGGAATGAGTCAACTGCAGAACATTTACAGGTCTGTGGTCTGCTCCGTTTCGATCGGATGCCTCCATCTTTGTTTGTTTCAGCAGGTCCGAAAATTCTCCTATATTGTCATTGGTCAGCATCATCTGGTGTTCATTGGCGCGGCCTTCAAAGGCAACGGCATTGGCTTCCCACCACAGGAGACCGGCACCTCCGCCGGCAAATCTCATATATCGTCTGGCAACCAACTCCGAAGGGCTGCCGTCCAGGTTCGAATCGCAGCCTTCCATCGGAAGAATAGCTATTGAATTCGGTGCAGTCTTTGCGCCTATTTTCACGGTTCTATGCAGCGGTGACAAATCCTGCTGGAGCTTGATGTTCACACCTAACTCACATATCTTGGATGAAATCTCTTCATAGCTCTTAAAATTGAATTTATTATGACCTGACATAGTGTTTTCCCCTTTTCTTTATTTAGTGAAACCAGCCAACTGGGCTTTGATAAATGCAATGCCTGCAGCAGCGAGTGCATCCTCATTCTCAGCCAGAGGATACCAACACCTGTCCATTGCAGCACTGCAGAATGTCTCCATGGTAATATGCCCCCTGTACTTATTTTCATCCAACAAGATGAAGATAGCCTTCCACGGAACATGTCCGGATCCTGGGGGTCCCCGGTTGTTTTCACATGCATGGAAATGACCCAGCAAATGATGTTTGAGCACTCTTCCCAATGCGTCCGTAATAGATGTCTCTTCAATATTTGCATGATAAGTATCAAAATGAATGCTGACATTTCCCGCGTTGATGTCTGATATCAGACTGATTGCCTGATCAACGGTATTAACGACGCTTGTTCTGTAACGATGCAGCGGCTCAACAGCGAGCTCAATTCCTGCTTCCGCAGCATAGGCAGCAACTTCACGGATACCATGAACTGCGAAGTTCCACTCACGCTTTCTATCCTCTTCATCCAGTAGATGGCATTTGCCGCCACCTGAATAAAAAGGTCCTGCAAAGATTTTTGCCCCGATTTGCGAGCCCGTATCTATGCATTCCTTTAAGTATCTGACGGTATTCTGTCGTATCACCGGATCAAAATTGCTGAGATCACGGCCTGCGGTGAGTGCGGCACAAAGGCTGACCTCAAGATTGTTTGCCTCAATTTCTTTTTTGAAGAGTTCAAGATTGTCAACGGCTGGTTCCGTCATTGGAAGCTCCACTGCCGTAAATCCGGCAGCGGCTGCTCTCCCGATCAGAGGAAGGCAATCAGCCGATATGCCCGGAACCCAATTCCATAAATTGATACCGATTCGGTTCGTGCCGCGTATCATCGTGTTGAGCCTCTTACTATCAAATTGGTATTAACCAATTCTATTGCAGGCTCGTCCTGTTCATCTGGTTTATTCTTTTTCTTAATTCGGTCAATGACACGTTTTGCGGCAAGAACACCCATTTCATAGAACGGTTGTGCGATTGTTGTCAGCGGCGGCTCCACAAGTGAGCTGAACTCAACATTATCAATGCCTATAACAGACACTTGTTCGGGGATGGATACACCGGCATCACGCAACGCCTTCATAATGACATATGCCTTTGGATCACTTGTTGCAAAAATTCCATCCATCTGTATTCCATTCGCAAGCGCCTTTTGAATTGTCTGATAGAAGCCGGATGTTCCGATTGTATCGCGGAAGACAAGGCTTTCATCATATTCAATCCTGTTGTCCTTTAAGGCTTTTTTATAGCCCTGGAAGCGCTGGCGATAAAGATTCAGTTCCTCCCGGCCGGCCGCTATCGCGACTTTCTGGCATCCTGTCCTGATCAGATACGAGGTTGCTTCATAACCAGCCTTAAAATGGTCGATACTGACTGCATCTATTGTGTTGTCAATGTATCGGTTTATCAGAACGACAGGGAATCCATCTGCATGTAATTTCTTTATATAAAAGGAATTTTCACTCATGGATGCCACAATAAAGCCATCGACAAGCCTGCTCTTAAGTCTCTCTATATAATTTTTCTCAACTTCAATATTCTCGTCCACATTGCATAATATGAGAGTATAACCGTATTTTCTGCATGTATCTTCCGCTCCGCGTGTGATATCGGGGAAAATAACGTTTTGAATGCTTGGAACAAGCAATGCAATCGTTTTACTCTGGCCATCTTTTAGACTCTTGGCCATAATATTCGGCACATAGTTCAGCACTCTTGCGGCTTCCAGAACTTTGTTTCTGGTTTCTTCTGTAAAGTTCGTTCTGCCGCCAATAATTCTTGATGCGGTGCTAATAGATACATTTGCATATTTTGCAACATCTTTTAAATTTGCCATATAGTCTCCATACTCTGAATCAAATTGAATTTTATTCCCAAAAGATAGTGGCGCCATTATGAGCCGAAGTGGTTTGGCGTTTATATAAACCCAGCCAACCTTTTGCTGCTTTTTCAACGCGTGTCCACGCAGACTTCCGCTTCTCCAATTCCTCGTCACCGATTAATAACTTCAAGGATCTCTCAGGTATATTTATTTTAATGGTATCGTTATTTTTGATCAGAGCAATTGGACCGCCATCGTAGGCCTCAGGGCTGACATGTCCAATCGCTAAACCACCGGTTGCGCCGGAAAAGCGTCCGTCAGAAACCAATGCAATTTGGCATCCAAGCCCTTTTCCAAGAACGGCTGCCATGAATGTCTCCATGTGCGGCATCCCCGGACTTCCCTTCGGCCCTTCATAGCGGATGACGACCACATCGCCCGGGACAATTCTATCCTCAAGAATTGCATGCCACGCCGCATCCTGAGAGTCGAATACTTTTGCAGGACCAGAAAAGACAAGCGCCTTTTCATCCACTGCGCTGAATTTCACAATAGCACTCTCCGTTCCGATATTGCCATGAAGAACGGCCAAACCGCCTTGCTTATGTATCGGGCTGCTGACAGAATGGATCACGTCCAGATTCATGTTCCGTGCTTTTCCGATCTTGTCTTTCAGACTTCCGAACATACCCTGTGATGAGATATCCAGAATTTCTGCCCGGGAAAGTTCCAGTAAAACCGCGCCGAGTCCGCCAGCCATATCGAAGTCTTCCATCGTAAATGTTGGATGATTCGGATAAATCGCACTGATAACCGGGACTTCCCGGCTCAGCTCATCAAAAACTGCAGGAGAGAATTCAAAGCCGACCTGTTTCGCTATAGCGGGAATATGCAGAACCGAATTCGTCGACCCGCCTGTAGCCATAATGTACTTGATTACGTTCCGGAAGCTTTCCTCTGTCAGAAATGATGACGGTCTTTTTGCCTCTTTAACTGCCTCAGCTATCTTTCTTCCCGCCTCCCGGGCCATCTCTCTCCATGCATCGCTTTGGCATCTGACGCTGGCATTGCCGTCAGGAGAAAAGCCTAGGATTTCAGCCATTGCACACATCGTATTAGCCGTTCCCATAAACGGGCACGCACCGGCCGACGGACAGGCATTTTCAACGGTTGCTTTGTATTCCTCACGAGAAATGCTGCCTTCCTTGTATGCTGCATAAGCCTGCTTCGTATGTGTCAAAGTAATCATCCGGCCATTCAGATGCCCGGGAGCCATATATCCGCCTGTAAACATAACTGCAGGTATATCCGCGCGAATTGCACCCATGATCATACCTGGAACAACCTTATCACAGGTGGCCAGCATGATCATTCCCTCTAGTCCGTTCAATTCGGCAAGCGTCTCAACTTCCGATGAAACTAAATCTCTTGTCGGAAGTGTGTAACGATCACCTGGCGTATTTGAGCAGATTCCGTCACAGATGCCAAGAACAGGAAGTTCCAGTGCCAGCGCACCCATGGAATATATTTCTTTTTTTATATCATCAATCACTTCACGGAAAGCAAAATGACCGGGATTCATTTCGTTCCAGGAATTGATAATACCGATAATAGGTCTTCTGGAGTCACTCACAGATATCCCCATGGCATAAAGTAATGCGTTTCTATGATCGATTGATTCCTCGTTCCATTGACGTATCATTATTGTATCCTCCTCGTATTATTAAATTGCGCTAAACAAAGCGTTGGGTAACTAGTGTTTTGTATAATGCACACAGGCGCTGTGGACTGGTTTTTCCTATGAACCAAGATAGGCCTTTTTTACAACATCGGACGAAAGAAGATCGGCGCCTGTGCCGCAAATATTGATCATGCCGTTTTCGATGACGCATGCATGGTTACAAATCGACAGTGCTTTTCTCGCGTTTTGCTCGACAAGAAGAACAGTTACACCCATATCACGGATTTCTTTGATGATTTCGAAAACTTGGTCGACGATAATCGGTGCGAGTCCAAGGCTCGGTTCATCAAGCATGATCAATTTCGGATTTGCCATCAGCCCGCGCGCGATCGCCAGCATCTGCTGCTCACCACCAGATAGCGTTCCGGCAAATTGTGATTCGCGTTGTTTAAGGATAGGGAAAAGCCGCAGCATTCTTTCCAGATTTTCTTCAAGTGCTTTGCCCTTGATTAAATATCCTCCAACCAAAAGATTGTCCCGAACTGTTAGTCCAGAAAATGTTCTTCTTCCTTCCGGAACATGAATAATTCCAAGCTTAACAACTTCATGAGGCCGAAAAGGTGTCTTTTTTCCACAGAATTTGATTTCTCCACCTTTCGGTTTAACCTGCCCCGAGATGCATTTCAGCAGTGTGGACTTTCCGGCTCCATTTGAGCCGATAATGCTTACAATCTCACCTACATTGGCAACATAATTCACGTGTTTCAGCGCCTCGATATGGCCATATCCTGCACTAAGATCATTTATTTCCAACATCATGGGCGATTACTCCTCCTTCCCCAGGTACGCTTCTATAACAACCGGGTTGTTCTTCACTTCCTTTGGCGTTCCGACAGCAATCGTTTCTCCAAAATTCTGAACATGGATGATTTGTGAAACGGCCATAACGAGTTCAAGGCGATGCTCTATTAAAAGGATCGCAAATCCGAATCTTTCTGTCAGGCTTCCAATCAATTCAGTCAGTTCCACAACCTCCGTCGGGTTCAGGCCCGCAGCGGGTTCATCCAGAAGAAGGACCTTGGGATCACAGGTCAGCGCACGTGCGATTTCAAGCTTGCGCTGCAGTCCATATGCAAGATTTTCCGGATTTTCAAATCTGTAGTCCTTGAGTCCGACTACTTCAAGAAAATGTTCGCACAGTTCCTTGCCGCGCTTTTCTTCCACCCTTCTCCGTGGTGTCGGCAAAAGGCCGCTGACAATGGAGTATTTCGACTTAGGGTCAAAGGCGCACATGACATTGTCGATGACATTCAATCCTTTAAAAAGCCGGATGTTTTGAAACGTCCGGCCGATGCCCGCATGTGCAATCTTATACTGGGGCAATGTTGTTATGTCTTTTCCATCAAAGATGACCGATCCTTTGTCTGCTGTGTAAACACCGGAGATTGCGTTGAATATTGTTGTTTTTCCGGCACCGTTCGGACCGATAATACCTTGAATCTGCTTATAGTCCAGCTCAAGGTTAAAATTCTGTACGGCTTTAACGCCGCCAAAACTCTTATATAGATTTTTGATTTCTAAAAGTGCCATCGGTCTTTAACTCCTTTGCGTTTCTTCACTGAAAATAATGCAGTAATATTTTTGATTGTTAATTCCCAGTGGCCAAATAAGCCGTTCGGTTTAAAGTTGATAATCAAAAGAACCAGCACTGCATACACTATCTGTCTGTAACCCTGGAGAAATCGAAGCACTTCCGGCAAGCCAGAGAGGACGGTAGCACCGACAATTGATCCAGTAAGACTGTTGACGCCGCCGGAAAATACCATGATGACCCATTCAGCACTCTTCTTCCATCCGAACAATGTCGGATCTACGTATGTCGTATAGAAAGCATAAAGGCACCCACTGTAGGAAGTTACCGCAACAGAAAATAGGAACGCCGTCATCTTGACTGCATTTACATTGATACCCATTGCTTTTGCAGCCAATTCATCACTCTTGACAGCAATGCACTGGCGCCCGTATTTACTTGTTTTGAAAAATGCCACTAAGATGATAACAATTAATGCTGATAGGAGAGCTATTGGGAAAGTCGTAATCTGAGGAATGCCCGAAAACCCTGAAGCACCGCCAGTTAGAGGCGTCAGCTGATTAAGGAGGGCTGTGATCGCTTCACCAAAACCGAGTGTGACAAGTGAAATATAGTCTTTTCGAAGCCGTACAGTCGGTGCCCCGACAATGAATCCAACAAAAACGGTCACAATGACAGCAAGGATGCAGGCCACCACAAAGGGCAGATGCATTTTCGTTACAAAAATAGCAGATGCATATGCACCGATGGCCATGAAGGCTGCCTGGCCGAGAGAAAACATACCAGTCAGCCCTGTTAGGACATAAATCCCAGCGACAGAGATGATTGTTATACAAATTTGCGTTATAACTGATAAGAATAGTTCCATGCTTGGCCTCCTTATGCCTTTTCCAGTATGTTGGAACCGGCAATTCCCTGAGGACGAACCAGCAGGAAGACCAGCATGACCAGAAGGGTTACGACCGGAGCATATCCGGATCCGACCAAATATACGCTCAGCGAATCAAGTAGCCCGAGCAGCACCGCACCGATAATCGCTCCTGGAAGGCTTCCAAGTCCGCCGATAACGGAAGCGACAAAGCCCTTGACAACCAGACTTCCCATAGTCGGATAAAGCGTATAATTGATTCCTAGGAAAACACCGGCTAATCCTGCAAGCATTCCAGAAACAACGAAGGTTATCTGGATCGTCCTTATAACATTAATACCCATCAGACCGGCTGTATCACGGTCAAAACTGACGCTGCGAAGCGCACGGCCAAATCTTGTTTTCTGAATAATAAATGCAAGCAACAGAAGGGTACAAGCACTGATAATAAACATAATGGCGTCGGATGTGGAAATGATAAGTTCGCCAAGTTTTATGGTTGCATGTTTGAAAAATCTCGGGTAATTATAGAAATTGGCACCTGCTTTTATCGTGACAATTCCTTCATACAGCATTCCAAGGGTGATGGAAGAAACAAAGAAATAAGTTGACGGGGCGTTCTTAATGGTAATTCTGCGAAAAGCAACAAACTCCCCGAACAATGCGACAAGACCGCCAACCAGGACCGCTACGAGAATCGTAGGAACAAGTCCGAGTCCATTCTGCGTTGCGATAAAGTATCCTGCAAATGCGCTGAAAGCCATAAGCGCACCATGGGAAAAGTTAGAGAATTTAAGTATATTGAAAATCAGGGAGAACCCTGTTGCAATCAAAGCATAAACTGAACCTAGTGCAATACCGTTCAACAAAATCTGCAATGACATAAATTTTACTCCTAAATGGGATGCCCCTTGCAGTCAGGCAAGAGGCATCCGAATTTTAGTCAACCTTATGCTGCCAAAATGGCGGCATGTCAGTCTGCTGCGTAACGTTCCAGCATCTTTGGTGTTGTATCAGTATACGTGAACATAACCATTTCAAGACCCACCGGCATATGTGTTGCCGGATCAATGGAGATTTTTCCTGTCAGTCCTTCATAATCCTTAAGGTTAGCTGTTGCAGTGCTGATATCTGCAGGTGCAGTTCCGACTTCGCCGATAATCTTTGCGAGTATATTTGCGACATCATAGCCAAGGAAGAACTTATTTGTAGCATCGACACCGGTCTTCTCTTTTACATCCTTGATTAATGCCTTAAGATTAGCTTCCGTGTCATCCACATTATTGATGTAATAAATGTTATCGCAGGATTCACCAATCAGTGTGTTAAAAGGCGGACAGGCATCAAGACCGCAGATAAAGGCACCTTCATAGCCAAGGGCGCGTGCCTGCTGGACAATAAGAATCAGTTCCTGAGTGTAGTTCGGGGCATAGATTGCATCAACATCGGAAGCGATAATCTTGTTAAGCAGCGTCTTGAAATCCTTATCCGTGGATGTGTACGTCACAGGATCAATTATCGTGCCTCCCGAAGCCTTTACCGTGTCAACAAAAGGAGTCAGCAGGGACTGTGAATATGCGTTTCCTTGATTGTAAATGACTCCAAACGTCTTGAAATTGTTCTTCATGGCGTATTTTGCCATGATTGCCCCCTGCTGATTGGCATTCGGTTGGAAGTCGAACATGTTCTTGTATGGTGTGCCATCTTCTTTTAGCTGGGCACTTGTATCGATCGCAAATCCAAGAACAGGTACATCATACTTTTCGCTGATTGGAGCAATTGCCTTGGCAATGTTGGCAACCGGCGGCCCAATTATTGCGCAGACTTTGTCAGTTGTGCAAGCTCTTGTAAAAGCGTTGATCGCCTCATTGACATCGCCCCTAGTGTCGTAAGTGATCATCTTGATTGTCTTTCCCTTGAGAGTTCCATTTGCATTGATCTCATCGATGGCCCACTTGGCTCCAACTTCAACCATCTTCCCTAATGTAGACGTAGGACCGGTGATATCCTGCAGGCACCCGATTACGACTTCCTCTCCGGCTGCTGCATTTGTAGTCAGAGAAACCGCTGTTGTGTCGGATGTCCCACCCGCTGTTGTGTCGGATGTCCCACCCGCTGTTGTGTCGGATGTCCCACCCGCTGTTGTGTCGGATGTCCCACCCGCGGTTGTTGTTGTGGAAGAACCACTTCCTGCGCATGCTGTCATTGTGATCATCATGGCGGCAGCGAGCATAAACGATACTAGTTTTTTCATTTTCTTTCCTCCTATTTTTTACCTTTTTTGGTTTTGGAACCGCTTTTTATCCGGTCTTTATAAAACAGCAAGACCAACACGTTTGGCAATTTTCATAAGGTCATCGGAAATATCTTCAAAAGCAATCGTCTGGTGACAGCCAAGTACAGTCTCAAAATAATGCTCTGGATTGTCTAACCGCACATTGATCTGCGTCCTACAGGCAGGTTCCTTTCTACCATGGAAAGTATTTCCTTTTTGAATCGTTACAGCGCGGTCTTCGATTGATATTCGGCACAGAGTGCATACGGAGTTTGCAGGCATTTCAACATCAAGGCTCGCGCCGATGCCGCTTTCATGGTGGCTCCGCAAAATGCTCGGACAAGCCTTTCCGCATACGTAAATGGGTGCAGTACAGTGAGAAAAGCTGATCGTCCTGTCAGGCTGAATGCTGGGATTGGCTATCCAGAGTTTTGATGATGAAATTTTTTTCATGAGAAGCATTGTACAAGCGCTGTCGAGATCACCCTCGCAAGCCGCCACCTTATCAGTGCAATCATTGATATAGCTGACAGCCAGGCACGCTGTAACACCAAGCGCAAGTAAATTGAAACATGCAATCGCAATGCCGTCTGCATTATTCTTTTCAAGCAGGTCCATCAGTACAGCTGTCATCCTGCAAGAATTTTTGACATCGGCCTCAGAAGGTTCCACACAATCTGTTATATTTGCGGAAAACCATTCGTAATATCGGCTTCCATCTTCATCCGTCATGTTTATGTACTTCTCTGCGATAGCAAACTGATCAATATGTTGGATCTCGATGCCAAGTTTCTTATATTTATCAAGATCCCGGCTTACGCTGATAACCCAAGGCTCTGTGTTCCCGATCAGGATAAGCTTGGAAGATTGAAACTTATTTCCAGCCTTGATAATCGTCAAAGCTCTTCTGATTTCGGCACAGCTGAGAACAAGTTGGACATCCCTGTGTTTCCGGCGCAAAACACCCCCGCAATCCATGAAGGCAGGTGCAGCATTGGCTTTAATCATCAAGTCACTCGCTTCGTCTGAAATGTTCCCCTTTATATAAGCGGCAAAAAGGAGGACAGATTTCGCATGCAGAGCAATATCAAGCAATTGTGGCTGGCAACCTCCGCTTAAGGGTATAATAATTAAAATATCATCTTCGGAAAAGTCTGCTCTGTCCATTTCCTCATTGGTTATTATCATGCGCGACTCGTCATACAATCCTTCTAAATTTTCCTGAACCTCTGTCCACACTTTGTGAAGAACAGATGAATCAGGCCAGTATTTTTGTGCGACGAGTCCAAATAACCTAGTAGACATACTTACCTCCACAAAATAATTACAAATAATATTTTCTCTGATATTGTGCAATCGTTTTCTTAATTCGATTCGATCGTTTGTTATATTAGTAGAAATTAATTTCCTCACATTAAATGTAATTTATGACTTATTCACAAATCTCCTCTTTACAAATTATTAGTGAATCCCTAGCATTTACAATCAACTGTTTCTACATTATCACAGGAATCGCAGCAATGCAAACGATTGTATTCAATTACACAATCGTTTGCATACCAAAATTACCAATCGATATTTGTGCAATTTGTACAGTGACACAAATCCTCATGTGTCTTTTCTATTTCTTTTTTTAGCGAATTTACGTTTCTTTTCCAGCATAGTATATCGAATTATCTGAAATTACTTCAGGGTCGCAGGTAGCGGTTCTTTTTTTGTCGTTTCCTATGCATCATATTTGTAACATAGATAACCACAGTTTTACGATAAAACAGACTTTATCTGAAGACAGGATGGCATGCTGCTATATATATAAAGAAAAATGGCTGCAAGTATGGTTGGTTTTTACTCACACTGACACCCACCCGTTGTGAAAACGGCAAAATCAAAAAGAAAAATGTCGAAACTTTCGGCTATCATGACTACTCGGAAATGCTATTCGACGACCCTAATGAGCACTTTCAAGAGAACGCCAAGCAATACATACCAGATAAGGCACACGAATCCGAACCAATACACATCATTTCCTGGATTCAAAGGAGTAAATCTCAAGACATGAAGTTGGCCTAATAAACCTCAGCTACGCAATCTTTGAGAAACTTTTTCACAGTTGGGAAGCCATACCTTTTTCAGCGCCATTAGAACACCGCCAGATCGATTTCAACCTCAATGCCATCTTTGTGCTACTTCTTGAAACCCTGGCCCTCTCTTTATAGTCGGTGTATCGCATTCTGGATTATTTCGACCGCTTCAATCTCGATTTGCAGATCTGTCTCAACGAAGTAGTCAATTAACAGCATGATCGAAATCAGGAATATGCTTACTATGACGTCATCAACTACTATTTTAAATCGAACAGTATGATCTATGAATCAGAGGTCCCAGCAAAGAACAGTGGTCCAACCCGATCGTCCGGAGGGGGATTGCTCCTTGACAGTCAGGGTCAGCAGCTTGCCAACCAACCGCTTCCCGAGAAACCAGTCAGAGAAGCTATCGCTGAACCCGCTGCTGAACCGTCCGAAAGAGGATTACAGACTGGGCCGACTGGTTGCGGTGGCCGGCAAAGGCCTGAAATGCGGTTATAATATTGCCCAATAGATTGCTGTAGGCATTGGTTATGTTTACATCAAGTCCATTCACAGAGCAGACCAGGAATTCAAACAGTATGTTTTGGAGCAGACCGGTTACCGGGCAAATAGCAAAACCAGCAATTACAAGTCCCGTGTCTATCCCAAGAAAATCACCTTCATCAATGCCCAGGGGAAAAAGATAAAGCAGTGGAACGACCTGAAGCAGGTGGTTTTCTTAAGCCAGGTTTATGCGGACAAGGCCAGACACGAGAAAAATCGCACTATGGCCAAGGTACAGAAATATCTCATCCCACCGTCTAACCAGACCCAAGCTACGGAATACTGGTTGCCTCCTAAAAGGCATTCATTTCAACGAAGACGTCGAAGTCATTGAAATTGGCACACAATTATAACTGGACGAGGCAAGAATATGGGAATCTGAACAATACGATGGCTACTACTCCATTGTTATAAGTGAACTCGACCACAGCGACAATGAATTTATCAATATCTACCATGAGCTTTTAAAAATTATAGAGGCCTTCAAAATTTCCAAGAGGGACTTCAGGACAAGACCTATTACGTCTCCCTTGGAGGCACTTATCAAAGCTTACTTCCTGACCTGCTTTGTTGCACTTCTTCTTATGTGTGTTCTTAAGCTTCGCATAAATCATGCTAAACTCTTAGTTGCCAGCGAAAATCCACATATTTTTTCTTCTTTTGAGCTCCTACATTCGCTTTGTAAATAGACATGCAGTCACATGAGCAAATACTAGTACAAATTCGACTATACCGATAATATCATTCAATGGTTGAGTCATGTTTTCAATGTAGATCTAAATAAAAAATTCCGCTAAAGAGGGGACACAAAAAACTTTTGACAAACGGGAAAAAATAATCTACTCCACTACAACTTTTTCTCATTTTTTCATTATAACTGCAAAAGTTAGATTCTACATCATCACAGCAATCTCCATTGTGCAATCGATTGTGTTATTTATTGCAATCGATTGCACAATAAAATAGCAAGTCATAATTGTGTGGTTTGTATAGTGGCGCAAATTTCCACATGTTTTTATGATTTTATTTTTGGTAATATTTTGTGGAGTTCATTAGGCGAGCTACCCTTGTAGAAGCAAAAGCAATGAAGATTTCTAACCCTTTGATGCTAGCAATCACCGGATTTAAAGGTGAAGTTATTGCAACCCAATAAGATCCTCAAATTACTACGATCGCGCAAGACTTTTAAGTATTCCGAAGTGATCAAGACAGGGTAATCCGATTTTATCAAGACAACTCATTCAATCGGAACGGGGGTGTGAGTAATCCGTGCCATTTTAAGCCATCGTGGTTCCGCCACACCGGTGTACTCAAGGTGTTCTGCACCGGCTATCCTATATGGTTCAACATTCTCATAACTATTCTCATGAACAGCGGTTTTTCACAGACAACATGGCTTCGCTAACCATCGCATAATGTAGATGGTTTAGAGTAGGGGTCTGAGTAGTAATAGAACAGAAAACCGGAATAAGCAATCCACAATTCGTTGCTCAGACAAAACGTACAAAAAGCTCTAAACAGAGGTGAAGCTTATCATCAACTACGCCGCGCCATATCCCATGAGAATTCCGGAAAGTTTCGCGTTGATACGGAAGAAGAACAAAATATCTGGAATGAATGTTCCAGACTGGTTGCCAACTCTATCATTTTTTATAACATATTTCTCATCAGTAAACTGCTAGAGCGAATGGAAGGGAAAAAGAAAATTGAAATGATTGAGCAAATTAAGAAAGTGTCGCCTATCGCATGGCAACATATCAATCTTGGGGGAAGGTTCAATCTAACTGGTCAGAGAGAACCACTGGAAATCGATCTGTTGCTTAACAAACTCGGAGAATTCCTAGCTTAATGGGCATCCTGAATCTCTATTGAACTTTTGGACGATATGTGTACAGAACCCCAATATTGGAATAGACGCGGAGTTCCATGGCAGTTAGTAACTGAATCAATTCTTTGATACGAAAAAAGCTAAACGACCGGTCACCAACAACCACGTTTAGCTTCTTCCACGGAGAAGATATTCTCCGCAAACTCGATCTTGCAGCAATACCTCCCTGCAGAGGTCAATCTTTCGGGCAGGTTGCTTGCCACAGCAAAGGAGGGAACAAATGCAGACAATGTATGACGCTTGTCTCTTTGATGAGGATGGCTTTTCCATTCCCTTAACACCAGAAGAATTCATTGACTTTCTTTCGGAAAAATTCGAGGAGCTTAAAATGGAACGAGATCTCCTGCAAAGACAGCTCTCTGACATTCAAGCTATTCTTAATTCCTCTTCTGAAGCCAATCTACCGCCTAGTTCCGATTTGAATTAATTATGTTTTTCGCCGTTTGCGGCTGAACATCGTCCCTTCACGTACGTCACTTTTGAGGGTGGCTTTAAGTTCTGCAAGAATTTGCGCTTTTACTCACCTTTTGTTTGCTGTACCTCTTTTTCTGAAATATTGCTTCAATGCTTTCGATTTTAACACCTTATCGCTCAATTAGGCGTACTTTCTTCTTCTTACTCTCTCCTATTTTGACTCTCTATGGCTTTTACTTCTGCAATACAGAACTTACTTCTGCATTTGAGCTTATATTATTGCGTTTTACAAATACTAATAATATCCAAAAGCGAATTGTATTGTTTTTGCAAAGTAGTCAAACAACCCTCTATGTAAGAAATTGAATTATTGTGATCTAAATAGTTATATTTTCCCAAAAAGAAACTATAAACGCCCCATTTATTCCATTTCTGACATTCTTTCAATATATCATCATAACTAGCAGCATCTGGAAAGGGACGTATCCATTTGCGATCTTTAATTCTGTATATTTGAAAAAGAAATATATAGCCAAAAGCAATAAGAAGAAGACCTGCCAAAATAGTCCAGCCTTCATTTCTCAGCGAAAAATATATTAAATAACCTTCTACAGTAATGCCTCCAAAAATAATTATTGCAAGATACAGTATGTTCTTTCTAAAACCCGCGGCATTATTTGCTTTGACATCTTTATTACTAGCCTCGCGATAAATTTCCAGTTTTTTTTCAGCTTCTTTATATACCTTTTTTTCGTCCTCAAAATGTTTAAGCGTTCTATTTATCTTTACCTTTTCCCATTCAAAAAACGGGATGAAAGTTTGATAAAAATCAAATGCTTGCTTCTTCAAATCCAATATCTTCTCTTTAGGAGCAAGGATAAGTGCATTATGAACATTTGACCAAGAATCGTTAATTGTCGCAACAATCGATCCTTCAGCTGAAATATGACGATGTTCATCTAGCTCACCATATTTATTGTTACTTCGTTCATATGATGAATTGAAGTATTGAAACCCAAGTCTCCACCAAGCGCGATAATCTTCCGGATAGTTATTAGAAACTTGTCTCAATATATCTTCTTCCTTTTTATAATTTCCAAGTTGGTGAAATATTTCTGCATTTTGCAACAACATCTCAATCGTTGCAATACCTTCCACTGAAACTCGGCCAGATATCTCAATTTTTCGTTTGGCTTCTTCATAAATTACTTTCGAGCCACAATAGACACAAAATCCAGCCTTTTGTGTATCATCTAATTGGATATCTCCATTACAGTTTGTGCACTTAACTGATACAAACGGCATAAAACTCTCCTCTTTACTGAATTAATATTACCAATCAGCTAGTACAATGTTAACACTAAAACTTTCCAAAGAGTCGTTTAATTAGTATGCTATCCTAAAGAAGGGAGTGATAGAAGCATGCCAAAGATCAAAAACCATGTCCAGTTATCAGTGAACGAGAGAAGTTCTTTGCTTCGTCTGGTGTCAAAGGGTTCTGCTCCAGCTAAAACGATCCTGCACGCCAACATCCTGCTTGCAGCGGACGAGAACAACCAACAAGGACGATCCAGTGAAGCTGAGATAGCGGAGCGTTTCCACGTATCAAGGCAAACAGTCCATACAGTCCGGCAACAGTACTCTGAAAATGGTCTGGCCACAGCTGTTGGGAGAAAGAAACGAGACACACCGCCTGTTCCAGCCAAAATTACTGGTGATGTGGAAGCGAGGATCATAGCTATGAGTTGCAATGAACCCCTGCCAGGCCACAACAAATGGACCTTACGCCTACTGGCAAACAGAGCAGTCGAACTGGAGATTATTGATAGTATTTCCTATGTATCGGTCGGGCAGATCCTAAAAAAAACGAGCTCAAACCGCATCTGAAGAAGTGCTGGGTCATCCCTCCGCGACACAATGCCGCCTTTGTTGCCTGCATGGAAGATGTTTTGGATGTTTATCAGCAACCCTATGATTCTGATTGCCCCGTCATCTGCATGGACGAGAAGCCCTACCAACTGCTTTGGCGAATCAAGGCAAGCTATCCCCATGAAACGCGGCCAGCCCAAGAGAGTGGATGACGAATACATTCGCAACGGTACCTGCTGCATCTTTCTGTTTACAGAAGCTTTGTCCGGCTGGCGGCATGTGGACCCTCAGGAACATCGGACCAAGCTTGACTGGGCACACCAGATTCGCCACCTCCTCGAGATTGAGTATCCTGATTGTCAAAAGGTTCGTCTGGTCATGGATAATCTCAATACCCATACCTTATCTTCACGCTATGAAGCTTTCCCACCGGATATTGCCCGCAGCCTAGCTAAACGGCTGGAAATTCATTTCACACCGAAACATGGCAGCTAGCTGAATATTGCGGAAATCGAGTTGAGTGCCATGACCAAACAATGCCTTGATCGTAGAATTGACAACATCACCTCCCTGGGAAAGGAGCTTGCTGCTTGGGAAACAGCGAGGAATACGATGCAAAAGGGTGTGGATTGGCAGTTCACAACACCTGACGCTGAGAATTAAACTCAAACATCTTTATCCACAGTTTAAGATTTAACAAGGTACTAGTGGAATAACAAGAAAATGAGACACAATCCAACCTACAAAATAATTGTTTTTTTCAACCAAGGAACACTAAATTTTGAATTTAAATCTCAAGCACATTTTACTATGGGAGATGGTGATCGTCAAACGGTCGCATTCTTAGTTCTTGCTCTTTTACAGAACCACATTGGCTTCAAACACAACCATTATTACCGAAACAATCTTCTGTGTGGTTCAAAACAGACATGATTTTTCGTCGCCTGTCGCATGTAGCAAAAAGGTGTGGGAAGTGATAAATAAATATTCGCATCGATATGAGTACACCGGTGTAGAGGAGCCCATTTTTTTGAACATGAATACCATCAATAAAAGCTCAGGAGCAAGTATTTTGTAAGCATGGATGATTTAGATGATTATAGTAATGGAAAAATATTTTTGTAAGAATTAATACCCCCGATAAGGAGGCTGAAAATGGGAACTCTTATCAATATAATGGTGTTAGCCGGCAACTGCAGCATTTTTAGTGTCTCCTTGGCCGTAATATGCGAGGTCTCCGTGTTTTCTCAGATAATGTTTGTCCATCAGCGTCTGAGGAATCGGTCGAATCCGAGGATTAATCTGTTCAGTAAAATATGCCATCTTGGCAATTTCTTCTAGAACAACTGCATTATGTACCGCTTCTTCTGCATCTTTTCCCCACGTAAATGGACCGTTATATGTGCAAAGTACGCCTGGTACCTCGATCGGTTTTCGACTCATTAAGGTTTCAATAATGACCAGACCTGTATTTTTTTCGTATGAACTATTTATCTCATTATCTGAAAGAGCTCTTACGCAGGGAATTTCTCCATAGAAATAGTCTGCATGCGTAGTTCCATAACTTGGGATACTTCTCCCTGCTTGGGCCCACTGTATCGCCCAGGGAGAATGTGTGTGAACAATGCCGCGGATTCCCTTGTTTCTATATTCTTTATATAATTCCAAATGAGTGTGTATGTTACTAATCCTCTGGAAGGAAGTTCCATGTTGGCTTCAAATACACGTTTATCAATTTCTCCAGC
>Ga0209125_1001144_pt1 | contig 26917 bp, 17 predicted proteins | sample BarGraIncub1131A_FD_184503 | JGI IMG/M metagenome (GOLD analysis project Ga0209125, IMG submission 184503) | Arctic peat soil microbial communities from Barrow, Alaska - Barrow Graham LP Incubations 11-31A (SPAdes) (version 2) | ecosystem: Environmental > Terrestrial > Soil > Wetlands > Peat... | reverse complement strand
GCAGGGCCTTACTTCGTCGGCAGCATTGCGTCTGCTTTTTGAGGGCAAGTCACCTCAATTCATGCTGCCGGAATAACACCTATCACGCACTTGGACCAGCGGGTGAATTCGGGTGCTGAATAGTTACCATATATTTTGAATCCGGTTCACATCAATGGTTGACAGTGACAGTACAAGCTAACCAAGAAGCTTGACCTGATGAGGTTGTCGTAATCGCATTGACCAATACGGTATAGTTAGATATGCTTAATGCGGCGTGAGCTAAGGAGAGACCTCATGTTAAAACTAAATCGTATTGTGAAATTCCTGTCCTGTATCGGCCTTTTAACCTCATTTCTTGGATGCGAAGCCACGCAAAAAAGCCAGAGTACAGGCCAGAAACTCGATGACACCATCATCACAACCAAAGTGAAGTCTGCAATTTTTGCCGAGCCGGAGTTGAAATCGATGCAGATCAACATCAAAACGTACAAAGGGGTGGTGCAGATAAGCGGTTTTGTCGATTCGGCGCAGAGCGCAAAAAAGGCGGGAGAGGTCGCCGGCAGCGTCCCAGGTATCACAGAGGTAAAAAACGACCTGGTCGTAAAATAGTTGTGTTCCGTTTGGTGAATTCACAACCTGCTCAGGGGTATTTTTGAATTTTGCCAATGGTTAAAACGGCAGAGGCTAACTCTACTGACAACCGGGATAATACAAAAGGAGAAGGTATATGTTTACCATCTTGATCATCATCCTGATTTTGATGCTGTTAGGTGCACTGCCTACATGGCCGCACAGCCGACAGTGGGGCTACTACCCTAGCGGTGGGTTGGGCCTGATCCTGCTGATTCTCCTCATACTGTTTCTCTTGGGCAAGCTTTAGATCTTTGAATGCCTTATGAATGCCGGGTGAATCCCTGTATGCGGCTCGGTCTATCCGGGAAAGGATCCATTGTTTCTGGAAGGGATGCCGCAAATAAGCTTATTGGGCAGTTAATTTTGACAAGTGAGGTCCTGGCGTCAAGCTACGGCGATGAGAGACTCAACTTCCAGCATAATATGGAGAAGTAAACGGCAGGACCAGAGCATCAGACTCTGAGCGCAAGTTTGACGTTGCATGATCAAAACCTTCCTACTGGTCTTCGATGCCACGCTCTGAGTGAACCTTCAGCCTCTTTGAATCCTTTAGAAAAATGACAACCTACAGGTGGTTGGGCAAATCCTGACGCTAGCGGAAGAGGTTTATCTTCGCCAGGTCGATGATTTCATCACCGTGCCCGCTCAGGAGAGCCTTGAGCATGAAGAGGCCGAAGCCTGCTACTTGCTCGAGGCTGATCGTCGGGGGCATAGAGAGTTCCTGCCTGTGGACCAGCACTTCCACCAGAACCGGTCCGTCGTGCACAAGCGCTCGAATCAGCATGGGGCGAACCTGGTCCGGCGTTTCCGCAGTAAGCCCCAGAAAACCGGCCGCCTGTGCCATCATTGCGAAGTCAGGGTTTTTCAGGTCGGTTGCGAACTCAAGGATGCCGGCCGCCTTCATTTCCAGTTCAACAAAGGCCAAGGCGTCGTTTTTGAAGACGATCACCTTGACCGGCAATCCCACCTGCCGGAGCATCAGCAATTCCCCCAGGAGCATCGCCAGACCGCCGTCTCCCGACAAAGCAACTACCTGCCGACCGGGATGGCTCACCTGCGCGCCAATTGCCTGAGGCAGGGCATTCGCCATGGACCCGTGGATGAAGGAGCCGAGCAGGCGCCGTCTGCCGTTCATCGACAGGTAACGTGCAGCCCAGATCGTCGGCGTCCCTACGTCGCAGGTAAAGATGGCATCCTCGTCGGCAAGCTCATCGAGGACCTTGGCGACATACTGTGGGTGGATGTGCCTATCATGTGCTTTCTCGGTCGCAAGTTCATCGAGGTCCTTCCGGGCCTTCCTAAAGTGTTCGAGTGACGCCTTCAGATGTTCATCATCCTTGTGAACGTCAAGCTTTGGCAAAAGGGCCCGGAGCGTTGCTTTCGCGTCCCCCACTAAGCCATAATCAAGCTTGGCGCGACGGCCCAGTTGCTCGCCTCGCAGATCGATCTGCACAATTTTCGCATCCCTGGGATAGAACTGCGGGTACGGGAAGTCCGTCCCGATCATCAGCAAGACCTCACAGCTCATCATCGCGTGATAAGCGGAGGGAATTCCCAGCAGGCCGGTCATGCCGACGTCATAGGGATTATCGTGCTCGATGAATTCCTTGCCGCGCAATGCGTGCACAATCGGCGCTTTGACTCTGCCCGCGAGTTCAATCAGTTCCGAGTGCGCCTCGGCGCAGCCTGCTCCGCCAAGGATGGTTATCTTCTTCGAGGAATTGAGAATCTTTGCCAGTTCTGTCAGCTCTGCTTCGGAGGGACAGTTGGTAGATTTCGACTCCGGAAAGTTCAGACACGGCTTTTGTTCGACCGCATCCAGCAGGCTGATGTCTCCCGGCAGGGCAATCACCGATACACCGCGGCGCGACAGGGCAGTTTGCATGGCAATCTCGAGGATGCGTGGCATCTGTTCGGGATGGGAGACCAGTTCGCAGTAGTGGCTGCACTGCGCAAAGAGATGCTCGGGGTGGGTTTCTTGAAAATAGCCACTTCCGATTTCGTTGCTGGGGATCTGCGCCGCTAACGCCAGTACCGGAACCCGGCTGCGATGGCAGTCATAAAGTCCGTTAATCAGATGCAGGTTTCCCGGACCGCAACTTCCGGCACACACCGCCAGGCTACCGGTAAGATGAGCCTCCGCTCCTGCCGCGAACGCCGCGGATTCCTCGTGCCTAACCGGGATCCATTCAATGTCTTTGCGGGCGCGAATGGACTCGGTTATGCCATTGAGGGAGTCTCCAGCCAATCAGTAGACCCTCCGCACCCCGGCTACGACCAGGACGTCAACGAGCAAATTTGCTACTGTTTTCATTGCCATTATCGCTACCTCCAGCTGTTATTTGTTTCTTCAGGCACCTTTGAGTCAGGTGACAAAGTTGTATTGGTCCCCTGCGATATCCGCATCAACCGGGTGCGCCACGAGCATCTGCCCCCGGGGGATCCAGGGCTGGCGACCGAATTCGGTGACGAGCCAGCCGCTTTCCAGGGCGATCATCCCAAAGGGAGAGGCAAAGAGCAGAGCGCGCAGCGGCCACTTCCCCGGCGCTTCTTCCCGCCGGCGCCAGCGCAGCCACCAGAACCAGGCGGCTGCTCCGAGCATGATGAAGAAAAAGGCCACCATCAGGTCGAAGAATGGGTGGACCAGTCGCGGATCAGGGGCGGTTCCCGGGCTATCTCCAAATTGTTTGGTCACCGGGGTGCACTGAGCATAGGAATGGAAGCGGTTGGAGTGGTGGCTGTGCCTCGGGTTTACTATCCCAAGGGGTAAGACCGCCGCTCTTCACTTGGGTTGAAACCTAGCGCTTCGGAGTCGTCAGCAATCTTCAACAGTGCCTTGGCTATCATTCTTAGTTGTTGCGGCCCGAGTTGTAAGTCACAAATGGCGAGGGGGGATTTATCGAAAGTCACGAGTGGCTCATTCCGGCCTGAAAGCCCAAAGCGTACCTCGATCGGTTTTAAGATTCGTCTCCTTTCTCCTTTAGGGAGTAATGAACCCTCGCCCGCTAAGTGCTTTGGACCGATGATTTCCTTTACCGTTTTTGTCATGGATGCCCTCCGGGGAGCCGTAGCAGATTTCTATTGCGGTACTTGGTCACTAACGGGGCGAACTTGGCGGGGAAGTTGTCTGCCTTCGTCGTCTGAGCTGCTCCAACCTGTCACCCAGACCCTCCCATTGTCATCTGCGCCAAGTACCTTCAACGCCCGGTGGGTAGTCCGCACAGCAAGCTTCAACGCCATCCTTCAGAAGAACCAGTCTCCAGCCACCACCAAGTTCTAGCGAACGCAGATTGATTTCGTATGTCCTTAATTCCCCTCCGATTCACCGCCCCCCCGTTCCATACCTGCCTCGAAATTCCGTTGGGAGTTGTTTTAGACTACCACACCTAGGTCTGGTGGCAACCAACCGGCCGCTTACAGGTCGTAACCAAGACACGTACCGTCAACCGTAATGGTTCGGCACGTCATCTGAGTACTGCTCACCAGATGAAACCCGGTGCATACAAGAAGCAGTTCGGGATTCCCAGCAAGCAGCTGTTCTGCAAAGAGTTATTCCGAGGTGTACGTAGGGCGATGGCTAACGAGCGTGGACTTGCTGACAACTTTGCCAAGGCAAGAGAACTTCGGATGGCGAACATCGAATCGAGAAAAGCAGTTCCCGCCAAGGCCGTCAAAGCAAAAGCACCAGCCAAGGTCAAGGCACCGACTGCAGTAAAAGCACCGGCGAAAGCAAAAGCTCCAGCAAAGCCTAAGGTTAACAAGTAGGGCGACTTGAATCACCGCGGTTGCAACATTGGCACCTCTTACCGGGTGCCTTTTTTGTGCCTCGTCAGAATATCTATTTGCAACAGTTTTTGCACATATTCAGCGATGCGAAAACGTCTGCTTTTTGCACGCTACTGTGAGTCGGCTTCGAAGATTGACCCGCAATCGGCGTCGAACAGTGACCTATCTCATCATTAAAACAACGACAATCCACCGCATTAGCTTGAAGGTGGGTCGCCCTTGGGCTCCGATGGTGGGTCAGATTTCCACGCTGATTCACATCCAGGTAGAACACTGGATCCCGCATGTCGACATTGTCTATGATTGCGAATCGAGAGGCCCACGACATCTGGTTTAAAGCCAGTCACGGCCGATTTGATATCGGACCTTGCGTCCCGGGCAAACATCAGGTCCAGGAGATGAACGGTGTGGCCTGCACGTTCCGTAGCATGGGCGACGATGCAGGCGCCGATCGGCATCACGGGCATGGGGAGTCTGTTTCGGTTTGTGCTGATGAGGAGTATTTTCACTGGTGAGGATCAGTGTACTGCCGCCATACGGCAGTGTGTCAAAGACAGCCCGCCAGCTCAGACAGGTGCATGGTCAAAGCCGATTGCTCTCTGGGCATAGCCTGCTATATTAAATAAATGACATGAACCTTCCACAGCATGTTTCAATGGGAGCGGGGGTAACAATGAAATCCATCGTCATCTTTGGAGCCGGCATATCTGGATTGAGCGCTGCCCATGAATTAGTCCGGTTGGGATATACCGTCTCAGTGTATGAAGCGACCGACCAGCCGGGCGGGTTTTTCAGAAGTTCCCGCCTTAGTCAAGACAACATGCCTACGGAGTATTCCTGGCACGGCATGGGACCTTGGTATCATAACGCCTTTGATCTGATGCGGCAGATTCCTTTCAATGAAAAAGGGAGCATTTACGATCTGGCCCTCTCGCGCCCACTTGATTTCGGAATTTTCCCGGATACCGATAAAGCCCGATTTTACAAGGGCGTTAAAAGCATTCCTGAAATGTTCGGGATGAACAAGTGGGAATTTGCCAAATGGTCGTACTTAATGCTCAAAACCTGGACATCCAATAATAGAAGCAGGATAAAATACGACAAGCTCAATGCAGCGCAGGCCTGGAAACCTTTACTTAAGGACAAAGCACATAAAACCTGGCGTTCCTGTTTTGGTCCGTGGATAGGCTCGGATTGGCCAAAAGTTTCCTTGCAGACTGCCGGAGATTTTTTCATGAAACAACTGACGTCAAAACCCCCGCACCACCATAAAGCGGATCAAGACGGTCCCGCGTGGACGCAAGAGGCCGGAATCGGCTGGCTGCTGTTTAAAGGCCCCAGCAGTGAATACTGGTTTGACCCCTGGGTTAGCTACCTTGAAGAAAAAGGTGTGAAATTCTATTGGGAGAAGGCTCTGACAAAATTGGAGTTTGATGGAGCTACTATTATATCGGCTTACTGTGGCGAAGAAAAAATTCAAGGCGACAGTTACATCCTGGCTGTTAATCCTTTTATTACTGCTGATATTTTGCGTGAGACCCCTGCGCTCGAGAGGCAGGAAGAACTGAAATTGTTTAAACACCTTATTCAAGGTGGCCCTCACACTCAAGTCTCTTTCAGATTGGCTTTTTCGGAAGCAATCAAATTCCCCCGGGTGAGGACTGCCATAGTGGTAAGTGATTCCGAATTTAATTTGACGCTTTTTGCCGAAGAACAAGTTTGGGACAAAAAAGTGGATTTGGGACAAAACATCAAATCTCTTTGGACGGGCACCTCCTGTATCAGCAGCGTTCCGGGAAGGATTTACAACAAGCCGGTAAATTATTGCTCGAAAAACGAATTCATTGAAGAGGTGAAAGCTCAGATATTCAGCTGCGGCGCGCTTGATGATTTAATCAAGGAAGCCAATAACGGCAGAGGGTTGAAAGAATTCCCGCTTGTTAAAATTGAAGTTTGGCGCGAGTGGGAATTTTCCAGTGAAGGGATTAAACCTCTGCAGCCGAAATGGGTTAATTCGACCAATACCCAGGCGTATCTGCCCGCCCAGAAAACCCCGGTTTCGAATCTGTTTTTAGCCGGAGCCCACACTAAGACTCAAGCTCAAGTATGGAGTATTGAAGGCGCCGTGGAAAGCGGCAGAAGAGCCGCGAAAGCGATAGACGACCGGGTTGAAGTTTTAGAGCAATATCGACCGATATGGATTAGAAGTTTGTCCAAAATCGATGACATCCTGTTCGCAATTAAAGCGCCGCAAGTCATCGATTTTGTTTTGATAGCTCTCATTTTATTATCCCTTTGGTATTTGTTGGCTTAGTAGGCATGTTACCCCTGTGGCCTGGAGAATATTCATGACAGGGAGCATAGAAAATAAGCTTTGGGCTAAAAAACTGCGGCATTCCAAGGCGCTTCGCTGGGGTGTCGGCATAGCGGCCGCCCTTGCCCTTGCTCTCTACCTCGCACCTTTTCTCCTTGATGAACCCCTGCGCAGCATGACGGAAAAGAGAATAAACCGTAATCTGAAAGGGTATTCGGTCCGGTTGCCGGGGGCACATGTCCAGTTGATAGGTCTCTGCGTGACCTTGCAAGGACTGACCGTATTTCAGCAGGCGCATCCGAATCCTCCTGTCGTCTATTGCCCCATTCTAAAGGCCACTATCCACTGGCGCGAGATCCTCTCGGGGCGGCTCGTCGCCGAAGTGGCACTGGACCGGCCGAGAATCAACATCAACCTGCAGCAGTTGCGCAGCGAGGCGGCCAGCAAGGTCTCGCTCAGGGAGCACGGCTGGCAACAGGCGGTGGAGGAGATCAGCCCACTCAAGATTAACACCGTGACCGTCAACGACGCAAACATCACCTATATCGACCAGGAGCCGAAAAGAGCTCTCATCCTGAGCCATCTGAACCTCCAGGCCACCAATATCCGCAACATCCGCCAGCCGGACCAGGTCTATCCCTCCTCGTTCCATCTAGATACGGCAGTCTTTGGCACCGGCCACGGCAGTATCGATGGCGAGGCTAATTTCCTCGCTGAGCCGCTTCCCGGCTTAAAGGCCCGGTTCAGGCTGGAAAAGATTCCGCTCGATTATTTCAAGCCGGTGCTGGCCCGCTCGAACCTCTCCATACATGGCGGGGTATTCCGGGCCTCCGGCGGCGCCGAGTATGCGCCAAAGGTGAAAATCGCCCACCTGGAAAACCTGACGATCCAGGGGATGAAAATGGACTATGTCCATTCGCGCCGTACCGCCGGCGCCGAGAAAAAACGCGCGGCCGTAGTCGGAAAGACCGCCAAGGAGGTAAGCAACAAGCCCGGCCTCCTGATACGCGCCGATCATTTGAGCCTTACTGGGTGCACCCTCGGCATGGTGAATGACGCGGCGCGCAAACCATACCGCATATTCCTTGCCGATACCGATTTTCATCTGAGCAACTTTTCCAATCAGTTTTCCCAGGGGCCAGCGCAGGCGCGACTGAAGGGTAAATTCATGGGAAGCGGTCACACGACTGCGTCCGCGAATTTCCGGCCGGAGAAAAATGGACCTGATTTCGATCTCTACGTCAAAATAGAGGATACCCAATTGACGGCGATGAACGACTTGCTTCGCGCCTACGGGAATTTTGATGTTTCTGGCGGGGCCTTCTCCCTCGTCTCAGAGGTACACGTCAAAAATGACGCCATTTCCGGCTATATCAAACCATTCTTCAAGGATATGAAGGTCTATCACGGGCCCAAGGATAAGAAGCAAGGCACCTTCCATCACCTGTACGAGATGCTGGTCGGCGGGGTCGCCAAGCTTCTTGAAAACAGGCCGCACCAAGAGGTTGCCACCAAGGCAGACATCACGGGGCCGGTGGGAAAGCCGCAGGCAAGCACCTGGCAGATCGTCATCGAACTCATCAGGAACGCATTTTTCAAAGCGATTCTTCCCAGCTTTGAAAAGGAGGTAGCCGGAGCAGGCAAGAACTGAGCAGGCGGAGGCAGAGGGGGAAGTCGGAGCCGCCGCAGATCCGTTAAATCATTGGCCGGTTACATGAATGAAGCAGGACAACCCTTGCCGGAGAAGTCTCTACGACTTGAATCCGTGCGCTCGGGAAATTCATCAGCAGGAAATTCCGGAGTTCCTCGGGCAGAAACCCTCTCCTGATGGACAACCGGCCGTAGTTATAATGGAAACTCCGGTTATGAAGACCGCGGATTGGAGCGGGTATTGATAAATTGATATCTTTTCTGGCAACCTCTTCCGTCTCTTTCCCGGCCGATTATCAGGGAAGATGCACTGCTCCAGGTATGTGGATGCGTTCCTCTCGCGGCATGGCGCAAGCATGCCCTGAGTTGTCAATATATCAATACCCGGTCCCATTCGCACTCCCCTGGTGCACTCAGGTGAGCAACCTTGACGCAGTGCGAGGCTTAGCCAAGTACTACAAGCGCTCTCCCGGCCAGTTGAATGAGGAAGAGATCCGTCGTTTCTTTCTTCACCTCATCAACGACCGCCATTGTGTCAGAAGCACCGTCACCATCTACTTGCGCGGCATCAAGTTCTTCTTCGAAACTACCCTGAAACGAGAATGGACCGTGTTCAAGCTGGTCCGCCCCGCCCCATCGCATAAATTGCCTCCGGTGCTTTCGCGTGAGGAGGTGCGGGCCATTCTGAGACTGGTCCGCAAGCCGATCACCCGCATGGTGCTGACCCTCATCTATTCCTGCGGCCTGCGCCTTTCGGAAGGGGCGCGACTTAAGGTCGAAGATATCGCGCCAGGGCTTGCCTTCACCTTGTCGGCAGATTCCGATCGGCCTGATTGTGCGACTTCTTGCCAAAGCAAAATTACATATCGGGATAATCTTGACCTGCTACCAGGAGGGATTTGCTCCCTCGGCATTTCCGTCTGGCCGTCCATTGACGCCGCATTCTTTTACAATTCCTAATCCTTCCGCAGGCATGGCGTTGTCGGACAAAAAGGGGTATTATTTTCGCGAGAGGTGAAATCTAATGTAGCACCTCTGCTGTCGAGTAAAATGTTTTTTGGTGACAATGTCTTTTGGCAAAGTGACAATGTCTTTTGGCATTTGCCAGAACACCGGGGGATGCGATGAAGCGGATCGACAGGGTGGCAGTATTAGGGGCCGGCGTCATGGGAGCGGTCATCGCCGGGCATCTCGCCAATGCCGGCATCGAGGTGCTGCTGCTCGATATCGTGCCCAGCGAGCCCAATGACGCCGAAAGGGGCGCCGGGCTCGGCCTTGGCGACCGCGCGGTGCGCAACAGAATCGCCTCGCAGGCCCTCGACCGGCTGGTCGGGATGAAGCCTTCCCCCCTGTACCTGCCGTCCTACGCCGCCTGCATCGAGGTGGGAAACTTCGAGGACGACATGGCGCGGATCAAGGAGTGCGACTGGGTCATCGAGGTCGTTCTCGAGAACCTGGAGATCAAAAAACGCCTGTTCGCCGAGAAGGTGGTGCCGAACCTGAAGCAGGGAGCGATTCTTTCCACCAACACGAGCGGCCTTTCGGTGAACGCCATGGCGCAGGCGCTCCCCGAGCCGGTCAGGCGCAACTTCCTGGTGACCCATTTCTTCAACCCGCCCCGCTACATGCGGCTGGTGGAACTGGTGAGCTGCAGCGAAACCGATCCCGAACTGGTCGCCTTCATGGCCAGGTTCCTCGGCACACGGCTCGGCAAGGGGATCGTCTACGCCAAGGACACCCCGAACTTCATCGCCAACCGGATCGGCACCTATGCCGGCGCCGTCACCGGCAGGCAGATGGTCGAGATGGGGCTCACCGTGGAGGAGGTCGATGCGATCACCGGCCCCGCCATGGCTCGCCCAAAGACCGCGACCTTCGCCCTGTGGGACCTGGTCGGCATCGACACGGTGGCACGCGTTCTCGCCAACAGCTTCGAGCTTCTGGTCGATGACGACGAGCGTGAGGTCTTCAGGGTGCCCGAGAGCACGCAGAAGATGGTCGCCGCGGGACTCACCGGTAACAAGGCGAAGCACGGTTTCTACAAGAGGGAAAAGGTGGCGGGGGAGAGCGTCAAATTCTTCTACGACTACCAAAGCGAAAGCTACCGGCCGACCGTCTCCCCGAAGTTCGCCTCGGTGCTCGCCGCAAAGCAGATCGACGACCCGGGGCTGCGCGTGAAGACGCTTCTGGAGGGGACCGACAACGCCGCGCAGTTCGCCTGGAAGTCCCTGCGCGACACCCTGATCTACACGGCCAAGAGGATCCCCGAGATCGCCGACGATGTGGTGAACATCGATAACGCCATGAAATGGGGCTACAACTGGGAGCTCGGCCCATTCGAGATCCTCGACGCGCTCGGTGTCGCCAGTTTCGTGGCACGCGCGGAGCAGGACGGCGTCGCCGTTCCGGGTTTTCTGAGGGAAGTGGAGCGCTTCTACAAGAGCGAGGCGGGGAGGAGCTACTTCTACAGCATTCCGGACCGCGAGTTCCGGGAGATCGCACGGCCTGCAACGAGCATCTCGCTTCCCCTTTTGAAGAGCGGAGGCGCACTTGCCGAGCACAACAGCGCGGCCTCGGTGATCGATCTGGGTGACGGCGTCTTCTGCCTGGAGTTCCACTCGAAGATGAACACCATAGGCGCCGAAACCCTCGCCATGGTTCACAAGGCGATCCGCCGCGCCGAACAGGACGGCGTAGGTCTGGTCATCGCCAACGATGGCGCCATGTTCTCGGCGGGCGCCAACCTGATGCTGGTCGCCATGGCAATCGCCGAGGGAGCCTACGACGAGATCGCCCTGTCGGTCAAGTCCTTCCAGAGGGCTATGATGGCGATCAAGTACTCCAAGATACCGGTCGTCGCGGCACCGCACAACATGGTCATGGGCGGCGGTTGCGAGATCTGCCTGCACTCCGACGCCATCAACCCGCATGCGGAAACCTACATGGGTCTGGTCGAGATCGGCGTCGGCCTCCTGCCGGCCGGAGGAGGCACCAAGGAGATGGCGATCCGCGCCATCGTGCTTGCCGAGGAGAACGGCGCCGACGTGACGCCCTTCATCGTCAAGAACTACCAGACCATCGTCATGGCAAAAATAAGCACGTCCGCGGCCGAGCTGTACGGGATGGGTCTCATGCGCCAAGGTGACGCCATCACGGTGGATATCGAGAAGCGGATAAGCGACGCGAAACAAAAGGCGCTTGCCCTGGCCGCGAACTACCGCCCGGGGCGGCCCCTCACAGGTCTCAAGGCTCCAGGGCGCAGCGTTGCCGCCAGCATCAAGGCCCAGCTCTGGAACCTGGAACAGGGCGGCTTCATTTCCGCATATGACCGGTATCTGGCATCAGGAATCGCGGACGTCATCACCGGCGGGGACGTGCCGGCAGGGACGCTGATCAGCGAGGAGTACCTGCTCGATCTGGAGCGTGAGGCATTCGTCAGGTTCTGCGGCCAGAAAAAAACAGCCGAGCGGATCCAGCACATGCTGAAAAAGGGAAGCCGATTAGACAATTGACAATTATTTGCTTGCGACTATCTGCCAGTGTGTCAGCAAGAGGAAGACCGCTGGGCATCCAATGACTGTATATAGATAGCTAGGTGACTTCTTGTTACAGGTAGACTCGTCGGGTCGTGACATAAAAAGTATTTAGCAAGGTATTTAATTTTCCATTGTCCATTGTCAATTGTCAATTGCATTCCACCGGAGCATTTATGAGAAACGCATATATTCTGGCGGCCTTCCGCACGCCTGGAACGAAGGCTAAAAAAGGGAAATTGAGGGACGTGCGCCCCGACGATCTGGCCGCTGCGGCCATCAAGGGGCTGCTGGAGCGAACCGGCGTGGACCCGAGCGGGCTCGACGACGTCATCATCGGCTGCGCCTTCCCGGAGGGGGAACAGGGGATGAACATGGCACGGGTCGCGGCCCTCAAGGCTGGCATCCCCTACCAGGTTCCCGCCCAGACCGTGAACCGCTTCTGCTCGTCCGGACTGCAGACAATCGCTTCGGCCGCCGAGCGCATCATGGCGGGCTTTGCCGACTGCATCATCGCAGGCGGCGCCGAGAGCATGACCATGATCCCGATGGGTGGCAACAAGTTCAGCGCCAACCCTGGGCTGGTCGCATCCTGGCCGGAATCGTTCGCCTCCATGGGGATCACCGCGGAGCTTGTGGCGGACAAATACGGCATCTCGCGCGAGGACCAGGACGCCTTCGCGGCGGCAAGCCACCAGAAGGCCGCTGCGGCGATCAGGGACGGGAAGTTCGCCCAGGAAATCATCCCGGTCGAAACCGAGAACTGCCTGCTCGTGAACGGCAAGATGAACTGCTCCAAGGAGCTGGTTACCACCGACGACGGAGTGCGCAGCGACACAACGGCCGCCGCGCTAGCCAGGCTAAAGCCCGCATTTAGGGCAAACGGCACTGTCACCGCCGGCAATTCGTCCCAGATGACCGACGGCGCCGCCGCGGTGCTGGTCGTTTCCGAGGAGTCTCTGAAGAGAACCGGCATGAAGCCGCTGGCCCGCTTCCTGGGCTTCGCGGTGAAGGGGGTGCCGCCGGAGATCATGGGGATCGGACCTGTCGAGGCGATCCCGGCAGCGCTTAAGCTTGCCGGCCTCACACTCCAGGACATCGGGCTATTCGAGCTGAACGAGGCATTTGCCGCCCAGTCGCTTGCCTGCATCAGGGAGCTTGGCATCGACCCGGGCCGCGTCAACGTGAACGGCGGCGCCATCGCGCTCGGGCACCCGCTCGGCTGCACCGGCGCCAAACTGACCGCAACGCTCCTGCATGAGATGCAGAGATCCGAGGTGCGCTACGGCTGCGTCACCATGTGCGTCGGCGGCGGCATGGGTGCCGCCGCCATCTTTGAAGCAATTGACAATTGACAATGAATTAGCGCCAAAAGTAGGTAGGGTGGGCCACGCCCACCAACAGGATATGCTTTTTGTCCCCTCAGGTCCAGTTGGACTACTCAACGATAGAGGTGCGTTATGGCAGCAAGGATTTTCAAAGGCGCGGAATACCTGGTAACCGAGACTTCCAAGGATGACATATTCACACCCGAGGATTTCAGCGATGAACAACGACAGATGGGCCGGACGGTCGAACAGTTCGTGGTGAACGAGGTGCTGCCGCTGCGCGAGGAGATCGAGCACCAGCACTTCGAACATGTCGTGCACCTGATGAAAAAGTGCGGCGACCTCGGCCTGCTTATGATCGATGCACCAGAGGAATACGGCGGCCTCGAACTGGACAAGGCTACCAGCATGCTGGCGGCCGAGAAGATTTCCACCTCGGGCTCCTTCTCCGTGGCATACTCGGCCCATACCGGCATCGGGACGCTGCCGCTTGTCTACTACGGGACCCGCGAGCAGAAGGAGAAGTACCTCGGCAAACTCATCAGCGGCGCATGGATTGCCGCCTACTGCCTGACCGAGCCCGATTCGGGGAGCGACGCGCTCGGCGCCAAGGCCTCCGCCACCCTGTCCGAGGACGGCAACTTTTACCTGCTAAACGGCACCAAACAGTTCACCACCAACGGCAGCATCGCCGATCTCTACACGATCTTCGCCAAGATCGACAAGGAACAGTTCACCGCGTTCCTCGTGGAGCGCACCACCGAGGGGCTCAGCGTCGGACCCGAGGAGAAGAAGCTCGGCATCAAGGGGTCCTCGACCACCCAGATCATCCTGGACAACGCCCGGGTACCGGTCCAAAACCTGCTGGGCGAGATCGGCAAGGGGCACAAGATCGCCTTCAACGTACTGAACGTCGGGCGCTTCAAGCTCGGCGCCGCGGTGACCGGGGCAGCCAAGCGCGCGCTGGAGGAGGGGATCAAGTACGCCAACATGCGCAAGCAGTTTTCCCAACCGATCGCCTCCTTTGGCGCCATCAAGGAGAAGATCGCCGACATGACGGCCGAGATCTTCGCCGCCGAGTCCCTGATCTATCGCCTGGCCGGGCTCATCGACGACCGGCTCGCCACCATCCCGAAGGAAACCCCGAACTACTACGAAGCCTACCAGCGCGGCATCGAGGAATACGCCATCGAGTGCGCCATCGCCAAGGTGTTCTGCAGCGAGGTCCTGGCGGACGTGGCGGACGAGGTGGTGCAGATCCACGGCGGCTACGGCTTCATCCAGGATTATCCGGCGGAGGGGTACTACCGTGACGAGAGGATCAACCGGATCTTCGAGGGGACCAACGAGATCAACCGGCTGCTGATCCCGGGAATCCTGCTCACCCGCGCCATGAAAGGGGAGATCCCGCTGCAGCGCGAGGCGATGAAGGCGTTCGAGTCACTCATGACGCCGTCCTTCGAGGAGTTGGACGAAAGCGTGCCGTTCGCGGCCGAGAAGGCGCTCATCGCCAGCCTGAAGCAGGCTTTTCTCGTGATCGCGGGAACCGGAGCCCAGAAGTTCATGGCGAAGATGAAAGACGAGCAGGAGGTCCTGCTGGCAATCGCCGACGTAGCCATCAACATCTTTGCCATCGAGAGTTGCGTGCTGCGCGCGGAGAAGATGCTCCCGCGCCTGAGCGACGCCAAGAGGGGCTCACTGACCGCGGCGGTCAAGGCCTTCACCTTCACGGCGACCGAGAAGACCGCGAGCGCAGCCCGCAAGGCTGCCTACTACATCGAGGAGGGTGACACCCTGGCCATGATGCTCAGCGGGATCAGGCGTTTCACCAAGTACGATGCGACCGGTCTGTTGCAGGCCAAGCGCAGGCTGGCTGATGCAGCCAGCGAGGCAGAGAAGTATATTTTCTAACTGTAGGCTTCCCTCCTCCGGGAGGATGTAGAGACGCATTGCATGCGTCTCTTGCCGTCATTCCCACGCTGGAGCATGTGAACGATATAACATCTGGCATTGATGCTAATCGGGTTGTGTAGAGACGCATTGCATGCGTCTCGGCATGGCGCAATCCTGTAAGGGATTGACGGACAGTTTAGATTGTGCCATAGAGACGCATGCAATGCGTACCTACCTTCCTATCGCAAGGCGCACGTTTTCACCTTGAGCGCTGACGCTTTTCTGGATAACCATGAAACGACACACAGTAATGACGCCATATATGGTAGGAGAAGTGCACTTCTACTCCACCGAGATAGAGGGCGAACTGGTACTGTTCGACACCGGCCCGCCGACACCTGAGGGGCTTGCCGAATTGGAGCGCACGGTCGACCTGAAGCGCCTGAAGCACCTTTTTGTCACCCATTGCCACGTGGATCATTACGGGCTGGCGGCCCATATCGAAGCGCACAGCGCAGCGCAGATCTATTTCCCCAGAAACGATGCACTTCGGCTGCGCCGCCTTGATGAATGGATGGCCGGCCTCCAGGAGTTGCTCGTCTCGGCCGGGTTCGACGCCGGGTTTGGCCGCAGACTTCAGGAGATATTCCAGGCGCACCAGACGCTGCCTCCCCGCCCCAACGACTTCAGGATCGTTGAGGAATCCGAGGCCCCGGAGAGGCTCGGCATCTCCATTTTGCCCTGTCCCGGTCACTCGCAAAGCGACCTGGTCTACCTGCATGACGGCTTTGCTGTTACTGGCGATATCCTGCTGCGCGACATCTTCCAGTCTCCGCTGCTTGACCTCGATGCGGTGAGTTTTTCCGGGAGATTTAAAAATTACGATGCCTACTGCACCAGCCTCGTCAGACTCGTCGCCCTGAGGGGCCTGGTGATTCTTCCGGCGCACAGGGAGTACGTGGAGGGGGTGGATGAGACCGTCGTCTTTTACATAAGAAAGCTCCTGGAGCGGGCAGGGCAGGTGAAGCGGTTTGCCGAGTTGGAGAAGGTGAGCGAGGTCGTGAAACGGATCTTCGGGGCGGCCCTGGTCGACCCTTTTGTCATCTATCTGAAGGTCTCTGAAATCTATTTCATGCGCGACTTCCTGGCAGAACCAACGAAGCTGAAACATTCTCTGGAACAAATCGGCCTGTTCGATCAGGTGAGCGAGCTTTATCATTCGGTCATAGGCTGATTGAAAAAACAGACCGTACCGGCCCGACCAAATCCCAAGTTCGCACAAGCAAGGTGCAAAACTATTGTGATCTTGGAAAAAAATCTCCGGAAAAAAGATTATACAACTGGAGCTATCCGCAACTTTATGGCAGAATGACAATCTGAGAGAGTTTTAAGGCGCGCAGTGCTGTCATATCAGGGAGGATGAGTCATGGAAGCGTTTGCGTGCAGGCCGAGGGTACTCATAGTAGATGATGCACCCGAAAATGTCCAGTTACTCACCGAAATGCTGCGCGGCGACTGCCTTCCGGTCTCCGCTTCCAACGGTGTGCAAGCCTTGAAACTCGCCAACGACGATCCTGCCCCGGACATCATTCTGCTGGACATCCTGATGCCCGGAATGAACGGCTACGAGGTCTGCGCGCGGCTCAAAGCTGAAAAATTGACCAGGGACATTCCGGTTATCTTTGTCACGGCGCTGACGGAGAAGAATGAGGAGCGTAAGGGACTGGAGCTGGGAGGCGCCGACTACATCACCAGACCGTTCAACGCAGAGCTGGTGAAGAAGAGGATACGCCACCAGCTGGAGATCAGAAAGTATCGCGACCTGCTTGAGGGGACGGCCGCCCTGCACACCGCGGAGTTGGAAACCGCCTACCTGCAGCTGCAGGTGGAACTTTCCGAACGAAAGCGCCAGGAAGAAGAGCTCTCCCATCAGAGAAGGGCTTTGGAGCTGCGCGTCGCCGAGCGCAACACCGAGCTGGCAGCGGCAATGGACGAATTGAGGCAGGAAATCAAGGGGCGCACCGAGGACCGGAAGGAGATTCACCTTTTGGAAGAGAATCTTGCCCGGCAAAAGCAAGCATTCGAAATCGTCAACCGTGAGCTCGAATCGCTCAGCTATTCGATTTCCCATGACCTGCGGGCGCCGCTCAGGCATCTGGTTGGCTTCAGCGGGGCACTTCAGGAGGATTACGGGGACAAGCTCGATGATACCGCCCAAACCTTCCTCGACTGTATGGCTAAGGCGGGACGCAAGATGGAATCGCAGATCGACGCCCTGCTTAGCCTGTCACGCATCACCCGGCAGGAACTAACCCTCGCCAGCGTCGATCTGAGCGACATCGTGCGGGAGTGCGCGGCCTCGCTGCAGGCATCCGAGCCCGAACGCCGGGCAGTTTTCACCGTAGCTGACAAGCTGTCGGTGCGGGCGGATGCCAATTTGCTGCGGGCCGCCATCGGGAACCTCTTGGAGAACGCCTGGAAGTTCACCGGGAAGAGGGAGGCTGCGACCATCGAGTTTGGACAGAAGCGGGAGGGGGATGCGGAGGTCTTTTTCCTGCGCGATAACGGCGCCGGTTTTGACATGAGGTATGCGAGCCGGCTTTTCGGGGCGTTCCAGCGCATGCACAATGAGAGCGAGTTCGAGGGGATGGGGGTAGGGCTTGCCACGGTCCAGCGGATCATCCATCGGCATGGTGGCAGGATCTGGGCCGATGCGGCGGTGGAGGGCGGGGCGACCTTCTTTTTCAGCTTTCCGACTGATAATTCATAAACCAAGTCATAGAACGAGGATGATGCGGATTTAGCCAATTTACGCGGTTTTAAGGCTGGATGTTCTCTGGATTTTTTGGCTTGTTGGCGTTTTTTCCTGCTTATTCCTGCTGTTCATTCGAGCTTTCTGTCGCGCTCTTTGAAAATCTCCTGGTCTCTTCCCTCAAGCTTGAATGATCTGCTCTTGTTTCTAGCTTGCGCTCCAACTCCTTTATCTTCTCTTTCAACTCGATCATCCTTAGCTCCCTATTAACGAAGGCCTTGTTTAGTCTTTCGAGCTCGGCATTCTTCTTGTCGATCTCTTGTCGAGTTCTCTTGAGTTCGGTCACATTTCTGAGATAACCGATCAAACCGTCAATGCGGCCCGCAGCATCGAACTTAGGGACATAAGACCCATCAAAGAACTCCTGTGTCCCCTCTTTGTTTGACAAACAAGTATCTAAATGCACAGGCTTGCCGGTCTCGATCACCTGTCGTTTGAGGTGTGTAAGCTTGTCCGCATCGTCTTTGTTCAGGCAATCGTGATCGGTCTTTCCGATCATGTCCTGTTCCGTCAGTCCCAATTGGGTATTCACTACAAGTATGTACCGCAGTTCACGGTCCTGTACCATAAGGTGGTCAGGTGTGTTGGATACGATCATCCTGAACCGCGCCTCGCTCTGACGCAACTCCTCTTCCGCCTGCTTCAGGTCGGTTATATCATTGTGGACTGAAACCATGACTGTTCCGTAGTCAGGATGATCAAACAACGAAACATTCGTATAGCACCAGAAGCGGGTTCCATCTTTTCTGATATTCTCAACTACCCCATGCCATTCACCGGTTGCTACAATAATATCCATGATCGCTTTTTTTATTTCTTCAGGCGTTTTATCGGTCGGAGCATTAACTATAGCGACGTCTTTACCGATCATTTCGCCTGGCTCGTACCCAAACATCTTTTCGAATCTCGGGTTGGTGTAAACGATAATGCCGTCTTCAAGCCGGATAAGATAGATTCCCTCCGCCACATTCTTCATGATCTCGCTATGAAGACGCAGTGCCGAGTCCACCGAACTCTCGATTGGTGTGTCCGACTTAGTTGATTCAGGAGAATGGATTCGTGGCGATTGGGCGGGTTCTTTTGTCTTCTGATCCATTCTGTGCTTCTCCGCTGTCCGAGGGAAATGAACGGGCGCTGGCAACATATGTAACCTTTAAATCGCAACTTTCGCAGCTGGTTAAACAACTCAACACACTGTAATCCTTTTTAGAATAGCGTATCGATATGTAGTGAGGCAGGTTTGTTCCCCAACAAATCTGCTCAGCCAATAAGGAGACGCTATGCAGTAGATGATAACAGAAAACACTTCGAAAACCAAATCGGTCAGCTCTTTTGCACAGAGGGGAAAGAGGTGCCAGGCGATTTAAACCCCTGATGCCGCCTTCTGTACGCCTGGGCGGATCATCCCGTCCCAACTGTTCGTAAAGCCTGATGGTGCACGCGGAGAGGCCAAGCTTTTTCGGCATCTCCGCCTATCTGCAGAAATTCTCGCGAACTCAGTGTGAGCGGCAAATTATATGAGGAACAGGGACGGACCCCAAAGGGAGCAGACGGAGTGGCAGAAAAAAGTACAAGGGGGTTGGTGCTTCAAAGGGGCGAGGTGATTTGAACTGACATCTGGAGTGAAAAGATGTGGGAACCGGACCGCAATGACATTGAGTCTGCCAAGGAGGCAGGCTCAAGTAAAGTTATCGGTCATCAGGCAAGGTCCGTAGTTAGCGGGAGGCCTCTAACTGGTCGAGTGGCTGGTTCTGCGAGCCTGTCCTTGCCGCGACCTCTGCCGCTTGACGCTTGAAGTTTTCCAGTCTCAGTGTCATGGCCGCGCGGGTAATCACTTCAGCCTGATTCGCGTCCCTAACGCTTGCCGCATGCAACAATTCCTTGTAGAACCTGCGCCCCTGGACCCGGTGCTCTTCGCTTGCGAAGAATTCACCTCTCAGCTTAAAGTAAAGGTCTGCGAAACTGTTCATGATCAACGGATAAATCTTGTTGCCGGACAGGATGGCCATGGTCAGGTGCAGTTCCCAGTCGAATCTTGCCATGGCACCGGGTCCGTTTCCGAGTCTTTTGCAGCGGCCAAGGCACTCAATCAGTTGCGTTGCGTCATTTTCCACGGCTCTGCGCGCATAATCGGGCGCAAATTGGATCCTCAATTCCAGCAGATGCGACGCCAGGTCGGGCGGGAACTGTTCGGCGTTTCTCGTGATCGAGGAGAGCAACTCCAAGTCACCCTGAGACCAGAAATTATTGACTACTGTGGCATGACGCTGCTGCACCGAAATCCAGCCGGATTTTTGCAGCTTCAGTAGCGCTTCCCTGACCGTAGCCCTGCTGACGGCGAATCGCGCAGCCAGGTCACGCTCGCTCTGCAGGTGGCTTCCCGGCTTGAGATCCCCCTTCAGCAAAGAGCCCACCAGCGCCTTTTCTACCATTTCATGCGTTTTTTTCATGCAGATCCTCTTTTAGGTCGTACCGGATCCAGCCAAACCGGTTTGGCAAGCCTGGCGGCAGCATGGATTGCCCTCGAGAATTGACACCGTCGACAACATTTTTGCGCAGTATAGAACATAGTTCTGCGAAATGGTACATTTATTTTCATGATTCCAGACGATTACCTGCCAAGCCCGTACTTGCGGCACAGATAGCTCCCGGTGCAATTTCGAACTGTTAGCTGCAAACAAGGGCATTGGAAAGGCTGGGTCCGTTTTTTTGCGTACTGACCGAGCTTCCGATGCCTGCACCGGGGGGGACGGTAAACCGACGCAATGTTTAACGCAGTTCTATCCCGCTGCGGGACAATTCCACTAAGCCACATTGCTTCGTGGCACCTCCGTAGGGGCGAATAATCATTCGCCCCCGCTCATCTGCTAAAGAGGGGCGGGGCGAGAGAAAGCCCGGGGCAAGTCTGATAAAGTAGCATTAGCGAAAAGCTATAATTTCATTCCGGTGGCCTTTATTGCTTGACGTGCACGTCAAATCTAAATATAAAACAGTTGTACAAATATCGATCCGAGGTGGCATATGGAAGCGACGAGGGAAATATACTGGAACGTAGGGCATGGGGTTGTGCTCCCTATGTATTTCTTTGCCGCCCTGGCCTTTGCCGTACTCGGATACGGCTTTTACCAGCGCAGCGCTGTCTACCGGCTCGGTAAGCCGCTGCACCGCCTGGACCAGATTCCAAGGCGCATCGCCAGGGTGCTTCGGGGCGTGCTGTCGCAATCGAAGGTGCTGCGGGTGCTTGATCCGGGAAGCCTTCACGCCCTCTTTTTCTGGGCGGTCGGGCTGCTTTTTATCGGAACGCTGCTGATCATGGCGCAGGCCGATTTCAGCCAGCCCCTCTTCGGCGTCCGGTTTCTCAAGGGGACCTTTTACCGGTTCTACTCGGTCGTGCTCGACGTCGCCGGACTGGTGGCGGCCCTCATGCTGGCTGGCCTGCTGGTGCGGCGCTTCTTCGTGAGGCCCGACGGCCTTGAGACCATTCGGGACGATTATCTGGTGCACGCGCTGCTCTTTGCCATCATCGTCACCGGTTTCCTGACCGAAGGCGTTCGTATGGCGGCCACGGAGATCGGGATCAACCCCGATCTGGCCCGTTTTTCGCCGGTAGGCCTTCTGGTCGGCGGCTTTTTCACCGCAGAGTCGGCAAGGTCGCTCTCCCAGACCCACAAGGTACTCTGGTGGGTGCACTTATTCCTCGCCCTCGGGTTCATCGCGGCTATCCCCTACACGAAACTGCGCCATCTCGTCACCACCACCGCGAACTATTTCCTTGCCGACCTCAGCCCGAAAGGAAGCATCGCCACCATCAACCTTGAGGACGAGACGGCAGAGCAGTTCGGCGCCGCCCGCGTGACCGAACTCACCTGGAAGGACGTTTTCGACGCCGACGCCTGCACCAGCTGCAAGCGCTGCCAGGACCGCTGCCCCGCCTATGCAACGGGAAAGCCGCTCTCGCCGATGCAGCTCATCCACCAGGTGGGGAGCATGGCGCTCACCAATCCGGCCGGAAACCTGATCGAGCAGGTGAGCGAGGAGGCGCTTTGGGCCTGCACCACCTGTCGCGCCTGCCAGGAGATCTGCCCCGCCGACATCGAGCATGTCAACAAGGTCGTTGAGATGCGGCGCAGCCTGACGCTTATGGACGGAGCCTTTCCGGGCGACGAAGTGCGGACCGCGATCGGGAACATCGAGGTGAACGGCAACCCGTTCGGCCTCGCCTACGCCTCGCGCGGGGACTGGGCCGAAGGACTCGATGTGAAGCTGATGGCTGAGGACAGCGATGTCGACGTGCTCTACTTCGTCGGCTGCTACGCCTCGTTCGACAAGAGAAACCGCGATATCGCGCGCAGTTTCATCCGGATCTGCAACGCGGCAGGTGTCAGGGTCGGGATTCTCGGCAAGGAGGAGAAGTGTTGCGGGGAGCCGCCGCGAAAGCTCGGGAACGAGTATCTCTACCAGATGACTGCCAACGAGAACATCGAGCTGATCAAGGCGTACGGGGTGAAGCGGATCGTTACCAGCTGCCCGCACTGCTTCAATACGCTGGCACGAGATTACCGCGACCTGGGTCTCGACTCCGATGTCTCGGTGCAGCATTACACGAGCTTCGTGGAGGCCCTGATCCGCCAGGAAAAGCTGACACTGAAGCCGAAACCGTTCCAGCTCACCTATCACGATTCCTGCTATCTGGGCCGCTACATGGATATCTTCGACGAGCCGCGGGCGATTCTGGCGGCCTGCGGCGGCAGCGTCGTGGAGATGGAGAAATCCGGGCTGGAGAGTTTCTGCTGCAGTGCGGGGGGCGGGAGGATACTGGCAGAGGAGAAGACCGGGACCCGGATCAACGTGGCGCGGGTGCAGATGGCGCACGCAACCGGCGCTCCGCTGCTCGTTTCAAGCTGTCCGTTTTGCGTCACCATGTTCGAGGACGGCATCAAGACGGGTGGCTGCGAGGGTGAACTGATGGTGCAGGATTTGGCCGAAATCGTCGCGGAGCGGCTGGTTTTTTAGCGCCACGGTTTTAAGATTCCCTCTCTGTTCCTCTGTGCCCTTTCACCCCTTCGGGCCGCCCGACAGGGTGAAATAGAAGGCCGCTCCCTCGTTGACCTTGCCTTCGCCCCAGATGCTGCCGCCATGACGCACGATGATCCGTTTGACCGTGGCGAGTCCGATCCCGGTACCCTCGAACTCCGCGCCGTGCAGCCTCTGGAACGGCTGGAACAGGTTGCCGGCGTATGCCATGTCAAAGCCGACTCCGTCATCCCGAACGAAAAATACCGGTTGGCCTTCGACCTCCGTTCGGCCGAACTCGATCCGTGCCGCTCCTTTTTGGGAGGCGTACTTCAGCGAGTTCCCCAGCAGATTCTGCAGGACCATGCGCACCAGGATGCTGTCGCCGTCGGCCCAGAGGCCCTCCGTGATCTCGAAGCTGGCCGTGCAGGCGGGTTCGGCCTCCCGCAGCATGTCGGCAACCTCCTGGGCCAACAGGCTGATGTCGAAGCTTTCCCGTTTCATGCCGGTCCGGCCCACCTGGGTCAGCCTCAGCAGGTCGTCGATCAGTTTCCCCATCCTGCTGCTCGCCGCGCAAATGCGGTCCAGATAGAATCTCGCCTCCCCGGGGAGCGTTTTTCCGAAATCCTCGATCAGCATGGCGCTGTAACTGTTGATGTGCCGCAGAGGGGCTCTCAGGTCGTGTGAGACCGAGTAGCTGAAGGACTCAATCTCTTTCTTGGCCGCATCGAGTTGGGAGGTCCGCTGTATCACCCGGAGGTCCAGTTCGTCGTTGAGCTGGCGTATCGCCTCTTCGGCAGCCTTGCGCTCCGTGATGTCCTGGACCGTTCCGATCACCCGGGTGACGTTGCCCGCGTCGTCATGGTTCATTTCGCAGAATTCGGCGACCCAGCGCTCGGTCCCGTCGCTGCCCCGGACGACCTTGTATTCCATCTCGAAATGATTCGATTTCACGATCGAAGCCAGGTAGTTGTCGATGAACTGTCTCCGGAAATCCGGATGGACGACCTCGACGTGCCCCATCAGGTTGGGGGTGATGCTTTCGTCCATACCGAGGATCTCGGACAGCTTGCTTGAGCAGGTCCAAGTGTCGTTGGGCAGGTCCAAAACGTAGGTCCCCAGCTGTGCGATTCTTTGGGTTTCGCGCAGGAGCCAGTCGCTGTCCGCCAGCACCTGCTCATGCTGCTTGCGCTCGGTGACGTCTTCCAGGGTTACCACCGTGCCGCCTACCTGACCTTCCAGGTTGAGAAAGGGCGCCGCGTTCATGGAAAGGAGCGCCCGCCGCCCGTCCGGGCGCTTGATGGCAAAGCAGGCATTCCATAGCGTCTGACCCGTTTCCAGCACCTCGCGCAACGGCAGCTCTCTTTCGGCGCACGGCTTGCCGTCGTGGCTGGTTATCTGCCACATGGGCGAATTGTACCCGCGGCGCAGTATCTCTTCCTTTGGTATTCCGAGGATCTCTTCGGCGCGCGGGTTGGCGAAGCCGATCCGGCCGTCGCGCTCAACGAAGATGATGCCGACCGGGCTGGTCGTGGCGATCAGGTTCATGAGATCGTGCTTCATGCGCAGCATATGCTCCATCAGCTTTCTTTCGCTGATGTCCACGACGGTTCCCACCAGCCTGAGCGCCTTTCCCTGAGCGTCCCTGCCGGTTGAGTTGCCCCGGCAGAGAAACCAGCGCCAATCCCCCTCATTTGTCTTCATGCGGAATTCGAGTTCGAAGCTCGGCGCCCCGTTCCCGATGCAGTCATGTTTAACCCGCCGGGCATTCTCGATGTCTTGGGGGTGCATGATGCTGATCCACTCCTCCATGTCGCAGCGCAACTTGTCCGGCTGGTATCCGAGCATCTCGAAACAGTACGGGCTGAAATAACAGTGATCCGTCTGGACGTCCAGGTCCCAAAGCCCGGCGCTTGCCGCCTCCATTGCCTGGTGAACGCGACCCTCGCTCCGCGTGAGCTCCTCCAGCGCCTCCTTTCGAGCCGTGGTGTCGAGGTTGCAGCCGAGATAACCAATAACTGCGCCGTTTCCATCCCTGAGCTGCCTGACCGTGCCGTGCATCCAGGCAAGCTTTCCTGCTTCCGTGAGACACCGGTATTCCTGTGACCATTCGAGTCCAGAGGCCATGGCCTCTGCCCATTTACAGGCCACGGACTCACGGTCCTCCGGATGCACTGCGACCACTGGAGCGGCTGCAGTGCCGTGCCCGCACATCGGACGGTCGTCGCCAAGGCATAAGCCGAACGCGTCAGCCTGGTACAGCCCAACAACAGCCCTGCTGAAAAGGTTGTGGAAGATAAGCTCGTAAGGTGCCGTGGACTGCAGAAAGTTCTCTGGCGAGATCTCCTTGGCAGCGGCCATGGACCCGCCGGAGCGACGCCTTGAAGGGACCGGCCACTCAAGCAGGTGGCCCTTATTCGTTTGAACTGCCCGCCATCGGTCCATTTCACCCCCCCCAAAATCCCGTCGGCCTTTTTCTTGTGCGCTACCGCATTGAATAGATGTCCATCTCCCGAGACCTTTCCTGTAACTGTCCCGGCTGAAGCTTGGCGTTTTATTATTAAAATATTTTCTAAATAGTACACATGAATGCCATGCATGGCAATGGATTTTTTTGAGCAATCTCTAATTTCTTCTGTGACAGCTGGATGTTGCGGCTTTGCCATAGCCAGAAGATGGCCTAAGTCAGCGTACCGGACGGCACTGGCTGGAGGGAAGTCTGCTGACAAGGATTTTGCATCCGCTTTAGCGACGCTATCTCTCAGCGTGTGGCGACATAGTCATGCCATGATCCAGAGTGCGTGTTTGTCGAAAAGTTAACTGTTTAGCACCTACATGGTAAAGTGATTATTGCAGCTTGCACTGTCGATAACCGGCCCCTTCACGCTAAAAACCCCCTCCCCCTCCTGACCTCCCCCTTGAAGGGGGAGGAACTCGAACAGTGGAAGATTGGCGATATTCAGCTTGTTTCAAGATTTCCTCTGTGTTCCTCTGTGCCCTCTGTGGTGAGGCTTCTGACTGTTTGCAATTGCCTTTCCCCTGAAGTTTGCAGAATAGTTGCGATTTTATTTGAACGAGCACGGGGTTTGCCTCCGGCTGAAACGGGTATTTCCTGCCTGTCCGGTCCCTCCGGTGGACAGGGCAGGGGATGGATGGTATCGTTGCCGGGCAATTGGTGACAAGATACCGACCGCACTATGCTGTTTGCTGAAACCCTGGACATTGACGCTCAACGGTAGGTGCGGACACCTTGAGAAGGTGTGCGAGGAGGTTTGAATTTATCTGGTTGACTACTGTTGACGCGATGAGGTACTAAGTAGTAAAGAAGAGGTTGGTTATTCTAAACTCGCGAGGTGAATCAGATGGAAACCACGACGACCTGTAGTTGCGGTGCCAAGCACACCGGCCATATCTGCATGCTGAAGAGCCAGGGTTTGACCGTTGAGATAGCACATATTACCGACAAGCCGACAGTCATCTGCTTCACCTGCGGCGCAGAGGCAAATTCAGCCGAGAATGTCTGTGTACCGGTCCCCATTGGGTGAAGTACAGGAAGGTGGCTCATCGTATTGCCCGGGCCTTTTTTCTCAAGGAGTAGCTGATGCCTGAATTGCCCGAAGTGGAGGTAACCCGTCTCGGCATCTCCAGACACCTGATCGGCAAAGCGGTTGCCGGCGTTTCCGTCCATAGCGCCAAGCTGCGCTCGCTGGTCCCGCCCGAACTGGCCGGCATCCTCACCGGTCAAAAAATACAATCGATCGAACGGCGCGGCAAATACCTGATACTCAGCTGCAGCGCCGGTTCGCTCCTGGTGCATCTCGGCATGACCGGGCATCTGCGCCTAGTCCCCGGCGTCCGGGCGCCCGGCCCGCACGATCATTTTGACATCCTTTTCAGCTCCGGCATCATCCTCCGTCTGAACGACGTGCGCCGCTTCGGCTCCATCCACTGGACTGTTTCCGATCCCCTAGAT
>Ga0209125_1001143_pt1 | contig 26929 bp, 29 predicted proteins | sample BarGraIncub1131A_FD_184503 | JGI IMG/M metagenome (GOLD analysis project Ga0209125, IMG submission 184503) | Arctic peat soil microbial communities from Barrow, Alaska - Barrow Graham LP Incubations 11-31A (SPAdes) (version 2) | ecosystem: Environmental > Terrestrial > Soil > Wetlands > Peat... | reverse complement strand
GAGGAGGGGCCGCCGCATGGGTGTCGTGCTGGCGCTCGGGAGTGACACCGATGACGCGCGGCAGAAGGCCGAGCAGGCGGCGCACGCGGTCCGGGTCGTGAAACTCTGATGCCTTGCACCCGATATCAAAGTCCTCACCACAGAGGACCACAGAGGTTTAACCAGAGAGGTTCACAGAGTAAAATCTAAACACAAATGCTTGGGACTACTGTTTTAAGCCGTTCCTCGCATTTGCTTTTCCTCTGTGTGCCTCTGTGATCAGGCTTTTAGCTTCATCCGATAACGTCATTGGAGGAATCCATGTTTTTCGCCGCGAAGGCCTCCGAAGTTCCCGATTGGGGTAAGAAGCTGGTGCAGGTCGAGGGTCAGCCGGTCCTGCTGGTGAAGTCCAAGGGGGTCGTGTACGCCTGCGAGACTGAGTGTCCCCATCAGGGCGCGCCGCTGGAAGGGGCCCTGCTGAAAGAGGCCGGGCGCCTCTCCTGTCCGCGTCACGGCTACCGTTTCGATCTCGTCACGGGCGCCTGCGAGGGGCACCCCGAGTTGGCCCTGAAGATATATCCCGTGGAGGTCCGGGACGATGACCTATACGTCGACCTCGGTTGACTGCGATAGGTCTGAAAGCGTCATATAGTCAACGGATACGTTCACAATGTGAATAAAAAAGTTGACATTGCAAACTTTCTAAGATAATTTGTATCGCTCTTAGTAAATTTAGATAAAGGTGGTGAAGTACATGTACGCAGTAGTTAAAACCGGAGGGAAACAGTACAAAGTTTCCGAAGGCGACTTCTTGAAAGTCGAAAAATTGGAGGGCGCGGTAGGTGATACCGTGGAGATCTCCGAGGTCCTGATGGTTGGCGGTAAAAAGGTCGTTATCGGAACACCTTTAGTGCCTAGCGCCTCTGTTATCGGCAAGATCGTCGAGCAGGGGAAAGACAAGAAGATTTTGGTCTTCAAGTCCAAGCGCCGGAAAAACACCAGGAAACTTAATGGGCACCGTCAACTCAGGACGATACTGAGGATTGAGAAGATCAACGCCTAGGTAATATTAACAGGACGGTGCGGGAGCCCGAGATCAGCGTGATCCCGGACGTTACCGTCGAGAGGAGCAGAAAATGGCACACAAAAAAGGCGTCGGCAGTTCCAGGAACGGCCGCGACTCCGACGGCCAAAGGCTGGGTTGCAAGAAGTTTGGCGGCGAGGCGGTCAAGGCCGGCAACATCCTCTATCGTCAGCACGGCACGAAGATCCACCCGGGCACCAATGTCGGCTGCGGGAAGGATTACACCCTCTTCGCCCTCATTGAAGGCGTGGTGAAGTTCGAGCGCATGGGAAAAGACCGCAAGAAGGTTTCCGTGTACCCGGCGGCCAACTAGCAGCTGCAACAAACCAATAGCGTGAAAGCCCGGAGCCAAATGGTCCGGGCTTTTGCCGTTTGCACAGGAAAAAACATGAGTTTTATAGACGAAGTTAAGATTTACGTGAAATCGGGCGACGGCGGCTCCGGCTGCGTCTCCTTCAGGCGCGAAAAATTCATCCCGTTGGGAGGCCCGGACGGTGGCGACGGCGGCAAGGGCGGAGACGTGACCTGCAAGGTTTCTCCGCAGCTCTCGACCCTTCTGGACATGCGTCAGCGTCCGCACCAAAAGGGTGGTCGCGGCAGGAACGGGATGGGGAAGGACAAGCACGGCGCCCAAGGCGACCCGCTGGAGATACTGCTCCCCCGGGGGACGGTCATCAAGGATGCGGAGACCGGCGAGATCCTGGCCGATCTGACCGAACCGGATTCCTCCGTTGTCCTGCTGAAGGGTGGCCGGGGTGGACAGGGAAATGCGCGCTTCAAGACCGCCACCCACAAGGCCCCGAAGTTCGCCCAGGACGGCGAGCCGGGCGTGGAGAACTGGATCCGGCTGGAACTGAAGCTGATGGCGGACGTGGGGCTCCTCGGGATGCCGAGCGTAGGCAAGTCTTCCCTCATCACCAAGATCTCCGCGGCGCGGCCTAAGATCGCCGACTACCCGTTCACGACGCTTAAGCCCAATCTCGGCGTGGTCCAGTACAAGAACTACCGCTCCTTCGTCATGGCCGACATACCGGGCCTCATCGAGGGAGCCAGCGAAGGTGCTGGTCTTGGGCACCGCTTTCTGAAGCACCTGGAGAGGACCGGGCAGCTGTTGCACCTGCTGGACCTCGCCTGGATGCCGGATCGGGACCCGATCGCCGAGTACGAAGCGCTGAACCGCGAACTGGCGCTTTTCAACCCGGAACTCGCCGAGAAGCGCCAGACCGTCATCATCAACAAGATCGACCTGCCCAACGTGAGGGAGAATCTCGCGGAGGTTCTTCCTTATTTCGAGGCGAAGGGGATCAAGGTCTTCCCGATCTCGGCCGCGACCGGCGAGGGAATACCGGAGCTTCTGGACGACATCGCCTTCAACCTTTGGGGCGTGCCGGACGAAACCTGGTAACAGACGGGAATTGAATAGTAAAAAGGGGAGCCGATATAATCGGCTCCCCTTTTTGTTTGTCCGGCAGTCACGACTCTTAGATTCTGTCGTGCCTCAACGGTAGACTTCGCTACGGTGGCCGACCTTGACCACCCATACAGACAGCTCGGAATCCTGTATCGAATAGATGATGCGATAATTTCCCTGCCGAACTCGGTATTTCTCCTGGCTGGAGAGTTTTTCGCAACCTGCTGGGCGAGGATTCTCGGCAAGACTTCCTATCCGCTGAATGATGCGTTGTAAGTCATTTTTTGGAATGGAGTCCAGATCATTCCTGACCGAATCCCTGAGAAGGATGCTATAAACGGCCATTGCTTTTCAGCTCTTTCAGTAAGGCTTCGTAAGAAACCAGCGGTTCGTTGACTCGCGCTTCAAAAAATGCCAGGTCTTCGGCGTCCTCGGCAAGCGTCGAGCGTACTGCCTCGTTGACGATATCGGAAAGCGAGCGGGAAGTCTCCAGGGCCTTGTGCTGAAGAGCCCTGTGCATGGCAGGGTCGAAATATACTGTTGCCCGTTTGGTTAGTGCGCACATTTCCATTACCTCCAGCAAGTATTTTAGCGGTATAACGTTGTAACGTCAAGACGTCAATCTGCTAGGCGATTCAACGCATTTTAGCTGTAGTGCTTTATGCACCTAAATTTTGACCCGGGTGCCCATGATGAGGGGCCTTTCCTCGAGTCAAAGAGCCCTCCCGCGAAATTCGGCTCCCCCCATTGAACTGGCCTTAGCCGTACCCTCTGCCGTATCTAACGGGTTTTTATCTGGCCCCCCGACTCTTTCCTGCCAGCTATTCTCGGCCTTTCCGGACGTCACTATCGAAGTACTATATCGACCACTTTCAATAGCGGAGCGGGAAACACCCCGATTGCCACGATGGCGAGGGACGCCATGCCAAGCGCGAGTGATTCTGCTGGGGTGGCTGGCTGTGGGGCGGTGACCTCGGCAGGGCGCATGTAGAGGTGCACCACGACCTTGAGATAGAAGTACGCGGATGCCGCAGCGGAGACGATACCGATGACGGCGAGCCCCGTCTGGCCGCCCCGGATGGCCGCGTAGAAGAGGAAAAACTTGCCGATGAAGCCTGCCGTGGGGGGGATCCCGGCCAGGGCCAGCATGGAGAGCGCCAGGACGCCGCCCCGGAAAGGGGCGCTGAAGCCGACACCGGAGTAATCGGTGACCAGCGAGCGTTCCTCGTTCGTTGACAGCGAGGCGATGGTGCCGAAGGCGGCGAGGTTCATAGCGGTGTAGACAGCTCCGTAGAACAGCACAGCGGCGTAGCCTTCCCTGGTTCCGGTGAGTATCGCAAGGGTCAGATAGCCCATGTGGGCGATGGAAGAGTAGGCGAGCATCCTCTTGATGTTCTTCTGCAGCAGCGCCGCTAGGTTTCCGATCACCATGGACAAAAGTGACAGCGCATAGAGCGGCGCGTGCAGTTCGGTCATTGGTGGCAAGAAGGCGAGTAGCATGAGAAGGACGGCCGCGGCCGCCACCTTGGAGGCCGTGGAGAGAAAGGCCGCCACCGGAGCGGGCGCGCCCTGGTAGACGTCCGGGGTCCAGAGGTGGGCCGGGACCAGGGAGAGCTTGAAGGCGAGCCCGATGACGACCAGCCCCCAGCCGGCGGAAATGATTGGTCGGTTTACCGTGGTGGCGCTGATCGCTCCCAGCTCCAGTGTGCCGCTGCCGGCATAGATGAGCGCGAAGCCGAAGGCGGTGAGTGCGGCGGCCACCGCTCCCATCAGGAGGTATTTAAGGCCAGCCTCGCCGGATTCGGCTCTTCCCAGGTCCATGGTAACCAGGATGTAGAAGGCGAAGGCGATCGCTTCCAGAGCCAGGAAAAGGACCAGCATGTTGGTGGCGCAGGGGAGCACGCACATGGCGAAGAGGGCGAAGAGGACCGTTGCTGGATACTCCTCGCCCTTGATGGCCCGGCGCTGGTTGTAGCCGTGGGATAAAAGCAGTGTGAGTGCTGCGGCCAGGCAGAGGATCGGGATCAGGTAGCGCGCCAGGGGGGTGAAGGCGAGCCCCGGAATTGCGGGGGCGCTGCTGGGGGGAGTGATCGCGGCAAATAATCCCGCGGCGCCGGAGGCAGCGACGGCGATGGTGCAGGTCGCGCGCGCGGGCAGGAACGGGCCGGAAAGGAGCACCAGCAGTGCCGCGCAGGCGGTGATGATGATCGGCATCAGCGAAATGGCATCGGAATAGGTCATCCATGTACTCCAAAAACAAAAGCTAAGAGCCTAACCAGAGAACTTTGTGTGAACCCCAGTGCCCCTTGTGGTTAGGCTTTGGTCAATAAGGCTATCGGCACCTTGATAATATCGAGCACCGGACCCGGATGCACCCCAAGGTAAACGGCTACGACGGCGAGGATCGCCAGTAGCACTCCTTCCCGAAGCGTCAGATCGCTCAGCTCCAGCGGCTTGTTCTCCTTGCCGAAGAGGACATCCTGGACCAGCCTCACCGTGTAGACCAGGGTGAGCACGATGCCGAGGAAGGCGCCGGCGGCGGCGACTGGCGAGACCCTGAAGGTGCCGACCAGCACGAGGAACTCGCCAACAAAGTTGTTGAGCCCCGGAATCCCAGCTGAGGCCATGCAGAACAGCAGGAAAAAGAAGGAAAGCAGCGGCACCTTGCCCCAGATCCCCCCGTAGGTGGCGATCTCCCGGCTGTCGGTCCGCTCGTCCAGCATGCCGACGATGGCGAAAAGGGCGCCGGTGGTCACCCCGTGGTTCACCATCTGCAACAGTGCGCCGGAGAGTGCCACCGGGCTCCAGGCCGCGATTCCGAGCGCCACGAAACCCATGTGGCTCACGCTGGAGTAGGCGACCAGCCGCTTCATGTCCGTTTGTGCGAAGGCGACCCAGGCGCCGTAACCGATGCCGAATACCGCGGTCGCGTACAGAAGCGGGGTAAAGGCTCGGGCGGCCTCCGGGAAGAGCGGATAACCGAATCTGATCAGCGCGTAGGCGCCGGTCTTCAGGAGGAGGCTCGCCAGGATTACGCTCCCGGCGGTCGGCGCGTCGGTATGGGCATCCGGAAGCCAGGTGTGGAGCGGGAAGAGCGGGAACTTGATGGCAAAGGCGAAAAGGAACGCGCCGTAAAGCCAGAGGCTGGTGCCAAAGGGAATCGAGGTCTGGATCAGCTGGGTAAGCGAGAAGGTGTAGGTCCCGGTCTGGGCGCCATGCATGAGATAGAGCGAGATGATCGCCACCAGCATGAGCAGCGAGCCGAAAAAGGTGTAGAGGAAGAACTTGACCGCGGAATAGATTCTCCGGCCATGCCCGTAGATGCCGATCAGGAAGAACATCGGGATCAGCATCGCCTCCCAGAAGAGGTAGAAAAGGAAAAGGTCGAGGCTCAGGAACACCCCGAGGATGCCGGACTCCATGGCGAGGAGCAAGGCGAAGTAGAGTGGTATCCGCTCCTTGATCCCTTTCCAGGAGACCAGCACGGCGATCACGGTTATGAAGGAGGTCAAAAGCACCATGACCATGCTGATGCCGTCCATGCCGAGGGTGAAACGAATCCCGAAATGCTCCACCCAGGCGGCGTCCTCGAAGAGGGAAAGCCCAGCGGGCGCCCCCGGGAGCCCTGGAAGAGAAGAGCGCACGCAGGTCCACGCCGAAAGGGCGAACTCGGCGACCGCGAAGCCTAGGGCCACCGGTCGCGCGATTTTATCGCTGCGCCAGAAAGCGCACAGGAGCAGCGCCCCGCAAAGCGGGAGGATAATCAGCAGCGTCAGTATCGGGAAGTCACAGCTCATGCATTTTGTCCAGTATGGGCTCTAGAAATAAAATCTTAACCACAGAGGATCACGGAGGAAATCTAAACAAAAAGATCACAGAGGAAATCTTGACAAAAGATTAGGACTCTTGGGTCTAAACCGATCCTTAGTTATGGTTTTCCTCTGTGTACCCCTCCTTTTCCTCAGTGAACCTCTGTGGTGAGGCTTCTGTTTTGCCGGGTTGGCTGTTCCCCTACAGTGAAAGCCAGGCTAGGTAGATAAGTATCAGGGCTCCGCCAGCCGCGAAACTCAAGAGGTAGACCGAGACGCGGCCGGTGCTCCAGCGGCCAAGTAAGGATCCGCTACTGCCCAGGCCAGCCGCCAGCCGATCCAGGGTATCGTCGATCACCCCTTCGTCCACCCGCTGCCAGAGGACGCGGGATAACGTCTGATAAGGGCGGATCAAGCAGACATGGTAGAGACGATCGAAGTACCAGCCGTTCAGGAGGAAGGCGGTAAGAGGTCCAGCCGGGAGCAGTGACGCCTTCAATCTCTCTTCCCTCGCGGCGCCGCCGTAGCGCAACTGCGCGCCCAGGAGACCGAGGAGGGCGAGTGCCCCGGCCACTCCCTGCAGGGCAAGTTCCTCAACATGGGAACCCTCAGCTGCGGCTCCACCGGCGAGTTGGGAGAAAAAGCCGTTCAGAAAGCCGCCCCCAAGGTATGCCGGGAGATTCAGCGTGCCTCCGAGCAGGCCGAAGAATGCCAGGGGGATCAGGACCAGTTGCATAATGCGGAGTTCATTGCCCCCCTGGAGTTGCGGATTCTTTGACCCGAAGAAAACCAGATAGACCATCCTGAAGCAGTAAAAAGCGGTCAACAGGGCGGTGAGAAGCGCCAGCAGATAGAGGCCCAGGTAGAGTGAGCCCCCCTTCAACCAGAGTGCGGTCAGGATGCCGTCCTTGCTGAAGAAACCGCCGGTGAGCGGCAGTCCAGCGAGGCATGCGGCTCCCGCCAGGAAAGGCCAGAAGGTGAGCGGCAGGGTTCGGCGCAGCCCACCCATCTTGAAGATATCCTGCTCGTGGTGCATGGCGGTGATGACGCAGCCGGCCCCCAGGAAGAGGAGCGCCTTGAAAAAGGCGTGCACCAGCAGATGGAAGGTCGCGGCGGTGACGGCCCCGGCTCCCACCCCGAGCATCATGTAGCCGATCTGGCTGATGGTGGAGAAGGCGAGCACCCGTTTCAGGTCGCGCTGGGCGAGCGCGCAGCTCGCGCCGTAGAAGGCGGTCACCCCTCCGGTCAGGGCGATTGCCGCGGTGACCGTCGTGGAACCGCCGACCAGCGGGAACATTCGCGCCAGCAGATAGACACCGGCCGTCACCATGGTGGCCGCGTGGATCATGGCCGACACCGGGGTAGGCCCGGCCATGGCGTCCGGGAGCCAGACCATGAGGGGCACCTGCGCCGATTTCCCCATGGCGCCGACCAGGAACAGCAGGCCGATCCCGGTGATGACCGCACCAGGCATCAGGAAGGCCATGCCGTTCAACTGGGAAATGGACAGCGTCCCGAAGAGTTGGAACAGCCAGGCGATGGCGACCAGCAGGGCCATGTCGCCGATCCGGGTCGTGATGAACGCCTTTCTCCCCGCGTCCGCGTTGTTTTTATCGGAGTACCAAAAGCCGATCAGCAGGTAGGAGCAAAAGCCTACCCCCTCCCAGCCGAGGTAGAGGAGCACCAGGTTTTCAGCAAGGACCAGGGTGAGCATGGCGAAGACGAAGAGGTTCAAAAGGGCGAAGAAGCGGGCGTAACCGGCCTCGGCAGCCATGTAGAAAACCGAGTAGAGATGGATCAGGCCGCAGACGAAGCCGATCATCAGCGTCAGCGAGAGCGAGAGCGGGTCGAGGTAGAGCGAGAACGGGATGGCGAGATCGAAGGCGGTGAGCCACTGGGCGAGAATTACCTTTTCCGGGGCCCGATAGGCCAGGGCCGCGAGCCCCGCGCAGACGAAGCTTCCCCAGACCGCGGCGCAGGCCATCACCTCCACCAGCCGGCGCGGAACCATCCGGCCGAATAGGGCGCTGAAAACTCCCCCGAGGAGCGGGAGCAGAAGCATGAGTGAGAGGTAGGTCGTCATCGGGTTATCCTTCTGCTTTTGGCGTTATTAATGTGTAGAGCTATCAATTAGAGCTGTCGAGCACCCTCATCCGCCCCTTTGGGGCACCTTCTCCCGGAGGGAGAAGGGAGGAAAATCTTACCCTCGCCCGCCGGGAGAGGGTGGCCGGAGGCCGGGTGAGGGTGCTGCCCTACTGAGATCCCTAGCTTTGTAAGGTGTGCTCCCCTACCCTTTCATGCTGTCGAAGTCATCGGTATTCACCGACTTCTTGCGCCTGTGCAGGTAGACCACCATGGCGAGCGCGAGCGACACCTCCGCGGAGGTAAGCGCCATTAGCATCAGGGAAAAGATCTGCCCGTCCGCCATGCCCCACTGGGCCGAGCCGCCGACGAAGACCAGCATGACGGCGTTCAGCATGATCTCGATGCCGATCAGCATCATGATGACGTTGGCGCGCCAGGCTACCACGCAGGCAAGCCCCATGGCGAAGAGGATCGAGGCGAGTATCAGCACGTGCTGCAGCGGGATGCTCATCGGCGCCTCCCGAGGTAGAGCGCGCCGACCAGCGCGAAGAGGAGCTGCATGGAGATGATTTCCACCGCAACCCCGTAGCGTTTGAAAAGCGCCAAGGAAAATTCCCGCACCGATATGCCGGTGAAAGCGCTTGGAGCCTGCGGGCGGCCGGTCCCCACCAGGACGACCACCGAGCCAAGGATCGCTACGAACAGCAGCCCCGCTGGCCACCAGTCGGCGAGACGCGGCGCCTGCATCTTCTCCGGGTGCCCCAGGTCGAGCATCATGATGACGAACAGGAACAGGACCATGATGGCTCCGGCGTAGATAATCACCTCGAAGGCGGCGACCAGCGGCGCGCCCAAAAGGTAGAAGATCAGGGCCAGGGCGAAGAACGAGGTGACCAGGTAGACGATGGCCCGGACCGCCTGGCGCGCCGTTATGGCGCAGAGGGTGCCGATCAGGGTCGCGGTTGCCAGTATGTAGAAGAGAATCGCTTCCATGTAGCTCCTGCGCGATTAGGCGCTTAGCAAAATCTAAACTGCAATAGAACGCAGATTACGCGAACTGAGCGGATTGACGCAGATTTAAAGACGCCCTTATTCCTCGGTTTATCCGTTTAAATCCGTTTGATCAGATGTGATCCGCGTCCCATTGCCTTTGATTTTTCCTGTTAGGTTCCGGCTTCGCCGCCTTAAGGGAGCAGGCTTCTCGCATCCACCGGCGGCTCTTCGTCGACATTGGCGCCGCGCGGGTTCACCACGGCGACCCCCGCGTGGCGGTAGAAGTTGTAGTCGGCATCCTTGCCGGGACCATCGATCAGGAGGTCCTCCTTCTGGTAAATCCACTTCATGACGTCTCTTTCACAGGGGAGCATGTCGGGCGACATCTGGATCGCCAGCGTGGGACACGCCTCGGCGCAGAGCCCGCACAGGATGCAACGCGCAAAGTTGATGCGAAACCAGGCGGCGTAGCGGCGCCCGTTTTCCCCTTCCGCGGCCGCCATGGAGATGCAGTCCACGGGGCAGGCGCCGGAACAGAGATGGCAGGCGACACAGCGCTCGCCTCCGTCGGGATCCCTGGTCAGCACGATGCTGCCGCGAAAGCGCGGCGGCATGACCCGCTTCTCCTCCGGGTACTGTATGGTGACCGGCTTCCTGAAGATGTGGCCGAAGGTGATGGAGAGGCCGGTCAGTATTTCCTTGATGTCGCTCAGTATGGGCATCGGTTACCCTAAATAGAGCCACCACCCGGTGGCGAGTATGTTGAGGAGCGCCAGGGGCGTCAGGAACTTCCAGCCCAGGTGCATCAGTTGGTCGTAGCGCAGGCGCGGCAGGGTCCCCCTGACCCAGATGAACAGGAACGAGAAAGCGGCGACCTTGATGAAAAACCAGCATATCGGCGGCAATATCGGCCCGCGCCAGCCGCCCAGAAAGAAAACCGAGGCTAGAGCCGAGAGCGCGATGATGTTGATGTACTCTCCGACAAAGAAAAGCCCGAAACGCATGCCGGAGTATTCGGTGTGAAACCCGGCGACCAGCTCCCCTTCCGCCTCGGGAAGGTCGAAGGGGACCCGCTTGCACTCGGCAAAAATGCTGATCAGGAAGATCAGAAAAGCGAGCGGCTGGTACACGATGAAGGGCATGTCGGCCTGGGCGTTCACGATATCCGACAGCTTGAACGATCGGGAGAGCATCACCACCGGAACCAGGGAGAGCCCCATGGAAAGCTCGTAGGAGATCAGCTGGGAGAGCCCCCGGATGCTCCCGAGGAGCGCGTACTTAGAGTTGGAGGCCCAACCCCCCAGCGCCACGCCGTAGACCGCGATGGACGAAAGGGCCAGGAAGAAGAGGACGCCGACGTCCAGGTCCGACACCTGCAGGTTCACCCGGTGCCCGAAAAGTACCACGGGCGCCGCCAGTGGGACCACGGCAAAGGTGAGGATGGCGGGGATCGCGGCCATGGCCGGGGCAAGGGCGAAGAGGAGCCGGTCCGAGGCGGTCGGGATCAGGTCTTCCTTGGTGATCATCTTGATCACGTCGGCGAGCGGCTGCAGAAGCCCCATGGGACCGACCCGGTTCGGGCCGATCCGGTCCTGCATCCAGGCGAGGACCCGCCGCTCCGCCAGCACCAGGTAGGCGGCGAGGGTCAATATGACCAGGAAGAGCAGCAGTATCTTCCCGAGCATGAAGGTTATGTCGATGGCGTCCCAACTCATATTCGTGTCCAGAGCCTCATTTCGCGGTTTCTACCGTCTTGCATCTGCTCAGGAATCCAATGCTAGTATCAAAGGCCTAACCACAGAGGATCACAGAGGAAATCTAAACAATAAAGGTTGTAACGTTTTCCTCTTATCCGATTCCTCGTTTTTGCTTTTCCCCTGTGTACCCCTGTGGTAAAGCTTTTAGCTTTGACTCAATTGCCGAGGATGCGCAGGCCGCCGCCCTCCGGGTCGAGATCCTTCAGCTTGTCCCATTTTCCGAAGAGCGGCTCGTCGATCCGCTCGCCCCCGAGTTTCTCCAGGAGTCGGGCTATCACCCTCCAGGCGTCCAGTTCCTGGCCACCGGGGATCTCGCCGCGGTGCACCGGTGGCGGATAGGGAGGAGCGATACCCGGTTCCGTGCAGGCCGCTGGCCTTCCCTCCAAGGTGCGCGCGTAAAACTTCGCATCGAGCCCCTTGAGCGGGAGACCCGCCTGCATCGCCCTTTGGTAACGCTGGGCGCGCCCCTCGAAATTGACGCTGGTCCCCTCGGATTCGACCCAGGCGGTGGTCGGAAGCAGGATGGAACTCCTTTCAGAGGCTTCAGTTTGCCGCCAGTCAGCGTTGGCGAGGACTGTGATTCCGTCCAGCATACCGGAAGGGATGCCGGACTCGAAGCAGATGATCCCCTTCACTTTTCCTCCTGCAAGAACTTCCGACAGGGGAGTCGCTGCGTGCTGGAGCGCGAGCAGGGCGGCCCCGAAGCCGTTGGGCCCGGGCTGGAGCAGGGCAAGCCTGGCACCGGTCGAGGCGAGCCGGTCCAAAAGCGCCGGTTCCTCGTTTGCCCCGCAGACTACGACACTCTTTGATCCCTGCAGCGGCACCTCCTCCAGGGAGGAAACCACGGTGTACTGGAACGGGAGCAGCCCCTGTTTACCGGCGCAAGCGGTGGGCGCCAGGTAGAAAACCTTGGCACCCGCAAGCCAGGCCTTTCTAATTGCCAGGGCGAGCATCGGCCCTTCCTCGATGAGGTCGAGGGATGCCAACGCTATGCAGTCCGCCTCCTGCAGATCGACCAGGGACGCGGCGTTGGCATCCGTGAGAAGCCGCGCCGCGGCAATGCTACCCTGCGCGGAAGCCGCGTCAGAGAAATAGCAAAGGGGTGCGCCATCCAGGTTCCCGGCCAGCTCGCCGAGCAGGATGCACCCCTCCAGGGAAAGCCTGGCCGAGCCGACCAGCGCCAGGCTTCCGGGGCCGTTGATCTCGATGAAGTTGAAGATCCTCGTGGCCAGGGCGTCGAGCGCTTCCTCATATCCGGAGACGACTCCGTCGATGAGCGGCTCCCGCGGTCGCGCAGGGTGGTTCACCGCGCCCTTTTCGAAACGTCCCCGGTCGCAGATGAACCAGCCGTTCACCTGGTCGTTCCTGCGGGCGACCACCTTGAGGAGTTCCCGTTGGTAGGTCTGCGGCGTGGTGTTGCAGCCGACCGAGCAGTGGGGGCAGATGGAGGGCGCAAACTCGTAGTCCCAGTAGCGCGCCCGGAAGCGTCCGGTCTTGTCGGTGAACACCCCGGTGGGGCAGATATCCACCAGGTTCCCGGAAAACGGGGACTGCAGCGCGCCCTCCTCGAACCTTCCGAAATAGACCCGCGCGGAACTCCCGGTGACGCCGAAATCGGTCCCCCCCGCGTAGTCCTGATAGAACCTGACGCAGCGGTAGCACTGGATGCAGCGATTCATCTCGTGCTCGATCCCCTCGCCCAGGTACTGGTTCACGTGGGTGCGCTTCTTCCCCTGATATCTGCGGCGGCCATGCCCCCCCGCTATGGTGAAGTCCTGCAGCAGGCATTCGCCCCCTTCGTCGCAGACCGGGCAGTCGTGGGGGTGGTTTATCATGAGCCACTCGATGACTAGGCTGCGGATCTTGAGCGCCTCCGGGTCCGTGGTGGAAACGACCATGCCGTCCTGGGCCGGGAGCGAACAGGACATCTGGATCCCCTTGACCGGCCCCTCCAGAAGCTTCACCGCGCAGAGTCTGCAGGCGCCGGCAATGGCGAGCGCCGGGTGGTAGCAAAAGTGCGGGATGGTGATCCCCACGCTGCGGGCCGCCTCCAGTACGTTGGTGCCGGTTGGCACCTCGACCGGTATGTTGTCGATGATCAGCTTCGGCATGCAATTCCTTGTGCAGCTACCCCTTGAACGGGCATTTCTGACCCACGATATGCTCACGCACTTCGTCCCCGAAGTGCGTCAGGAGCCCTTCCAGCGGCGCCATGGCCCCCGGCGCCAGGGCGCAGAAGGCATAGGAGAGGTATTTCACATGCTCGCGCAGGATGTCGATGTCCTGCTCTTCGCCACGCCCCGCCTCGATCCTGGCGAGGATCTCCTTGACGAAGGGGAGCCCCTCGCGGCACGGGGTGCACCACCCGCAGGATTCCCGGGCGAAAAAGGTGATCAGGTTGAGCGTCGCCGCCACCAGGCAGCACCCCTCCTCGAAGACGATGATGGCGCCGCTCCCAAGCCGGGAGCCCGCCTTGACCACCGTGTCGAAATCCATCGGCACGTCCAGATGCTCCGCTGTCAGGAACTGGGTGGAGGCGCCTCCCGGGATGCACGCCTTGAACTTTTTCCCGTCCCGCATGCCGCCGCAGGGCCCCTCGATGATCTCGCGCAACGGAGTTCCGACCGGGAGCTCGACGCAGGCGCGGTTTGCCACAGCGCCGCTCACGCAGAACAGTTTGGTCCCAGCGCCTTCGGGGTTGCGCGCCAGCCCCTTGAACCAACTTGGCCCGTTGGCGATGATTGCCGGAATGTTGGCCAGGGTCTCCACGTTGTTCACCACGGTCGGGCCTCCCCAAAGTCCCTTCACGGCTGGGAAGGGTGGCTTGGATCTCGGGTTGGGTCGCTTCCCCTCCAGCGCGTTAATCAGCGCCGTCTCCTCGCCGCAGATGTAGCGGCCGGCGGAAAGGTGCAGGTCAATGTCCACGTCGAGGCCGCTGCCGAGGATGCGTTCGCCCAGAAACCGGGCTTCCTTCGCCTCGGCCAGGCCGCGCGCCAGGTTTTGCGCCGCCTTTTCGTAGCCGCGCCGGATGAAGATGAAGGCGTGCCGCACGCCGAGGGCGTAGCAGGCGAGGGTGATCCCCTCGATCAGGCTGTAGGGATTTTTCTCCAGGAGGACCCGGTCCTTGTAGGTGCCGGGTTCCATCTCGTCGCAGTTGCAGATGAGCCAGCGTGGTCCGGGAAGATCCCTCGGCACGAAGGACCACTTCTTGCCAGTGGGGAAACCGGCGCCGCCGCGCCCGCGCAGACCCGAGTCGATCACGCACTGCTGCACCTCGGTCGGCGACATCCCGGAGAGCGCCTTCTTGAGCGCCGCGAAGCCGCCCTCGGCGCAGTACTCGGCGAAGGTCACCGAGCGGTCGGGGCGGTTATATTTGAAGAGTGGCAGATCCATGCAAAGCCTTTTTCAAAAAAGTTACAAAACTATAAATAATGAAATGCCTAACCACAGGGGACACGGAGGTAAAGAGAGGTTCAGAGAGGAAATCCAAACAAAATGTTCCGGACTTTGTCTTAAGCCTCTCCCCGTCTTTGTTTTTCCCCTGTGTCCTCCGTGGTAATGCTCTAGATTCGTTCTGCTTTACGCCTTAACAGCCGGGACATCCCCGGACATTTCCAGGCGCTCCATTTCCAGTATCTGGTCCACCCGTTCCGGCGTGAGGTTTCCGTAGATCGCGGCACCGACCGACATCACCGGCCCGTCGCCGCACATCCCCATGCAGCAGCAGGGGAGCAGCGTGAACATGCCGTCTGCGCTGGTCCCTCCCGGTTCCACCCCGAGCCGCAGCTGGAGGTGCGCCATGATCCCCTCGCAGCAGGCGCTCCAGCAGGAGATGGAGTCGCAGACGTGGATCACCTTTTTGCCGACCGGCCGCCGGTAGATCATCTCGTAGAAGGTGGCGAGCTCCTCCACCTGGAGCGGCGACAGCCCGAGGATCTCAGCCGCCTCGCCCACAGCCTCGTCCGTCAGCCAGCCGTAATGGAGCTGCAGTTCCTTCATTACGTCGACCGCGGCCTCGCGCGCCGTTTCAGCGGCGGCGACGCGGCTCTCAAGCGATTTTTTAAGTTGGTCCGGTATCATGAACTTGGCATCCCGTGTTCTTGCAGGTCGATTGGCGACAGGTGATGCTTTCGCCTGGAAATCCGCGTAAATCCGCTCGATCCGCGTCATCCGCGTTCTATTGCAGTGGTCTATCTGTCCAGGTCGGCCAGCACGAAGTCGAGCGAGCCGATGATGGCGAGGAAGTCCGACACCAGCCAGCCCCGGCTTAGCAGAGGCAGCGACTGGATGTGGGGAAAGCTCGGCGTCCTGATCCTCATCCGGTAGGGGGTCTGCAGGCCGTCGGAGACGGCGAAATACCCGGTCTCCCCCTTGGGCGCCTCGATGGCGGTGTAGCATTCGCCCACGGGCGGCGACATGCCTCGCGTGCTGTTCACGAAGTGGTGGATCAGCGACTCAATGTCCTTCAGGGTGTCCTGCTTCTGTGGCAGTACGTAGCGGTAATCCTCGGATATCCAGCGCCCTTCCGGCATCCCCGCCGCCGCCTGGCGCACGATGGAGAGCGACTGGCGCATCTCTTCCATCCGGACCAGGTACCGGGCGTAGCAATCCCCCCCTTGCGCGGTCGCCACCTCGAAGTCGAAACGCTCATACCCTCCGTAGGGGATCTTCTTGCGCAAGTCCCAGGCAAAGCCGCAGGCGCGCAGGTTCGGTCCGGAGAACCCCCACTCGATCGCCTCGTCCAGGGTAAGCGCCGAAACCCCCTGGAGCCTCGCCTTGAAGATCGGGTTGCCGGTGAGGAGCTTTTCGTACTCATTGATCCTCGCCGGGAGCCAGTCGAGGAGTTCGTTCACCTGCGCCAGCCACCCCTCGGGGAGGTCGTCGGCGACCCCACCTATCCTGAACCAGGCCGGGTGCATGCGCCCTCCGGTGATGCTTTCCACGATGTCGAAGATTTTTTCCCGGTCCGTGAAGGTGTAGAAGACCGGGGTCATGGCGCCTAGGTCGGCGGCGAAGGTGCCGAGCCAGACCAGGTGGCTTGCCAGTCGGAACAGTTCGGCGAGCATGACGCGGATGTGGATGGCGCGCTCCGGTATCTCGATGCCGCAGAGTTTCTCGACGGAGTTCACATAGGCGAAGTTATTCTGCACCCCGGCCAGGTAGTCGATCCGGTCGGTGTAGGGGATGAACTGGTGCCAGTTCTGCCTCTCGCCGATCTTCTCGGCGCCCCGGTGGTGATAGCCGATATCGGTGTCGATGTCTACGATTTCCTCTCCCGAAAGCTTCAGGATGAAGCGGATCACGCCATGAGTCCCGGGATGCTGGGGGCCGAGGTTCAGGATCAGAGTCTCGTCGTCCACCCGGTCAAAGAAATCCCCGGCGGGAACTGCCTGATGGCGTCGCGCGTCCTCGGTGGTATAGGGGGGGAGTTCGGTCGCCCGGGAAGGGTGCTCCTTCCTGAGGGGATGACCGTCCCAGTCGTGCGGCATGAGGATGCGCTTCAAGTTCGGGTGTCCCGCGAAGCGGATGCCGAACATGTCGAAGGCTTCCCGTTCATACCAGTCGGCGGCCGGGAATACGGAGGTCGCGCTCGGGACCTCCGGGTACTCCCCGTCCAGCTCGGTCTTGATCCTGATCCTTCCCGGGGTGTCGAAGCAGGTGAGATGGTAGTTCACGGTGAAGTCCCGAAAACTGTCGCGCTCGCGTCGGCAGGACTCATCCACGCAGGCGATGTCCTCCAGCCGCCTGAAAGGTGCGTCCGGCCGCCCCTTGAGGTGCGTGAGGAGCGCCGGCAGGAGCCTTGACGGGACCCGGTAGGTCAGCATGTCGCAGGCCGAGTCGTCGAGCCGCACCTCGCCGCCGAAGGCGGCCTCCAGTTCCCCGGCGAGGCCGAAGTCGGCATATTCCTGTTTCGGCTGTCGGGGACGCCAAAGCTCATCAGAACGCGGAATGGGGAAGTTCGGCTGCTGCCTGGAACTGCCACGCAGGACACACCCCTCCATGCCGGGCCCCCTCGGGTCGCGCGTCTTGGTAAGCGCATCGACCAGCACCGGCGCGGTGGTCCCCTGGGTGCCACCCTGCATGCGCAGGACCGGGCGGGTGGGGCGCTCGTCGCTCTTGATCTTTTGCTGCAGCAGCATGAGCCCTTCCAGGAACGCCTCGGGTCGCGGCGGGCAGCCGGGGATGTAAACGTCCACCGGTAGGATCTGGTTCACCCCCTGCACTACGCTGTAGACGTCGTACATGCCGCCGGAATTGGCGCAACTACCCATGGAGATGACCCACTTCGGCTCCGCCATCTGTTCGTAGAGCCTCAGGATGCTCGGAGCCATCTTCTTGAACACGGTGCCGGCGATCACCATCAGGTCGGCCTCGCGCGGGGTGCCGCGCAGCACCTCGGCGCCGAAGCGCGACACGTCGTAGCGGGAGGTAAAGGAGGTCATCATTTCGACGAAGCAGCAGGAGAGACCGAAGAACATCGGCCAAAGGGAGTTCGCCCTACCCCAGTTGATGAGGTCGTCCAGGGAGGTAAGCAGCACATTGTCGGGTATTTTTTCAAACTCCACTTCGCTCAAGGCTGCTCCGGGACTATAAATCAGGTTAAGGTTGAGGTTGAGGTTCAGGAAAGGCCTTTCTAAATCTTAACCTCAACCTTAACCTGTTTCCTCGCTGTCGGCCCCCAGTCCAGTCCACCCTTGATCCAGATCCAGACGAGCCCCAGCAAAAGGACGGTGATGAACAGGGTGATGTGGACCAGCCCCGACAGCCCGAGCAGGTCCCAGGCCGTGGCCCAGGTGAAAATGAAGGCACCCTCGACGTCGAACACGATGAAAAAGATGGCTATCAGGTAAAAGGGGACTTGGGAGGCGTGACGGGCGCTCCCGGTCGGGAGGATTCCGGATTCGTAGGGGATACCCTTGCCCGCCGCGTCCCGGCCGGAACCGAGGTAGTAGGCCGCCAGCAGCAGGACGATAATGAGGGCAACCGCGATGAGCGAGTATGCTGCGAGAGGGATCAGCTCGGCCTGCTGTGCGGTTACTGGCATGGTGGCCTTATTGATGGGAGAAAGATTGGTCGTTCCGGCACCCGTATAATCTACCGTTCGGTCGGTGAATGTCAATGCGGGGGGCGGCGATTGTCCCTAAATATTTTTGTGACTGTCAGGTTTACCAGGGATGGGATGCGCAATGGGTGAACTTTTGCGCGACCAGATCTAAACAGTGACTCCATACATTTTCGCGCGTTCACTGCTCAGACATCCTCGAAATAACAGCCATAGCAATCCTGGCAATGACAGGTTGCGCTCGCGCTGGAGCCATGTGAGATTGACTCGGGTGAAACAGTAACAGTCACAGAGGGCTATGTCAGAAGTATCTTGCTTCTCAGGATAAGTATTTCGAAGGCCATGGACCCCTTGCCGAGCAGCTTTTGCAGGTCGAGGATGTGTTGCTCCGGGTGCAGGGAACTTCCTTCCAGATAAAGGATGGCGATCACCCTCCCCACCATCATCAGTGGAATCAGGAGCGGGTTCGTCTGGGTCCCTCCGCCCAGGGCGGCGATGATCCTGCCGTTGCAGGGTGAGATCGGCATCGGGCCCTGGTAGTGGTTCTTGCTTTCGGCGACCACCCTGAGAATCGACGGCTCGTTGAGCGGGATCTCCAGGGAGTCGAACCCGGACAGCGGCTTTTTACCAACCTGCGCCACCCACCCGGTCGCCTTGCCCCCCTTGAGCAGAAACAGGGCCGACCGGTTGAACTGCTGCGCGGCATGGCCGACGATCAGCTCGGCGATGCTTTGCCGGTCCTTTGCCTGGGCGAGCCCGCGCAGGACCGACTCCAGGCTGCGGTCCTCATCAGCTTCCCGATGCAGGGCGATACCGGAAAGGGAGACCGGCGCCTGAGGCGCGGTCTCACCCATGTCGCCGAAACATTCGGACTCAGCCAACAGCGGGAGGTCGAAGATGTCGGAGTCATCCGGTTCGCTTTGGGATGGCTTGCCCGGGGCCGCCAGCTGCACGGCGGCTGGCGCGGGGACTTGCTCGGCGCGCGGCCTGCTTCTCCCGCCGCCGGCGACCTTGATGTAGCGCAGCTCCCGCTTGATGTTATAGAATTTTTCCATGGAGCAGATGAGCCGGAGCTCCGGCGTGATGAGCGGCACGACGATATAGCCGGTCACGAAGGAAATCTCGTCGATGGTGGCAAAGTCAGAGGGGTCGGCCATCGCCAGGGAGAGCTTCCGGTTGTTGAGCGCGATGGGCACCACCCGGTATTTCTTGACCGCGTCCTCGGGGATGAGCCTGACCACCTGCGGGGGGATCTCCATGAGATCCTCGGGCTCGGCATGGGGAAATCCCGTTTTCTTGCTCAGGAAATGGGCGAGGTCGTGCTCGTCCAGGTAACCCATCTCCACGAGGTTGGTGCCGAAGCGGCCGCCGAAAATGGCCTGCCCTTTCAGGGTTTCCTCAACCTCAGCCGGGGTTATCTTCCCGGCGCTGATCAGCAATTCACCGAGTTTCATCTTTACCAAAAAAACCTCCAGCGGGTAGCTGTCCGGACCAGGCGCGGGCTCGGTCCTTTGAGAAAAAATTACTTTAACAGCTCAATGTAAAATTCCCGGGCCGCGATGTCAACTGCAAACGGAGTCAGGCGGGCCGGGAGGGATGACCGGGGTGGGGCGGCTAGGCGTCGAGGAGATTCACCACGGTGCGTCCGCGCAATTCCCCCTTCAGCATGGCGGCAAACTTCTCTTCCAGGCCGGAAAGAGGGCTTTCCACGGCGCTCTCCAGGAGCCGTGTAGGCTTAAGCTCTCCCGCCAGTCGCTGCCAGACCTGCTGTCTCAGAATGGTCGGGCATTGGGCCGAGTCGATGCCGATCAGCGTCACCGCTCTCAGGATGAACGGGAAGACGTTCAACGGCAGTTCCGCCGATCCCGCCAAGCCGCAGCAGGTGACCACACCACCGTAGCAGGTCGACTTGATCGCCGCAGCCAGCATCTCGCCGCCGACCATGTCCAGCACCCCGGCCCAGCGCTCCTTTAGAAGCGGACGGTCCGCGCCGCGCAGGATATCCTCGCGGCTCATGACCAGCCCGGCGCCCAGGTCGTGCAGGAAATCAGCCTGGGAAAGTTTCCCGGTGACGGCGACCACCTCGTACCCCGCCGCCGATAGCAGCGAGACGGCGATACTTCCCACCCCGCCGGTAGCGCCGGTGACCAACAGTTCGCCGCTGTCGGGGCGCACCCCGGCGAGGGCAAGCCTGTGCAGGGAAAGCGCGGCGGTAAGCCCGGCGGTGCCGATGATCATGCTCTCTTTCAGGGTAAGACCCTCGGGTAGTTTGACCGCCCAGGCCGAGGGGACCCGGATGTACTGGCCAAAGCCGCCGGCGTGGTTCATGCCGAGATCGTAACCGGTCACGATCACCTTCTCGCCGGGGGCGAAGGCGCCGTCGGAGCAGGAAACCACCTCGCCCGCCGCGTCGATGCCCGGCGTGTGCGGATACTTCCTGGTCACCCCGGGGCGACCCAGGGCGGAAAGGGCGTCCTTGAAGTTGAGCGACGAGTAGTGCACCTTGACCAGAAGCTCCCCCGGAGGAAGCTCGTCGATCGACCTTTTCCTGATGCTCCGGGTGAATTCCCCGGGTGCGGTCTCCTCCACCACCATGGCGACGAAATTTTCAGGCATCGTAGCTCCCTCCTTTCGCTGGCCCGGTCCCGCCTTTAGCAGACCCGGACGATCTCGAAATCCTTTTTTAGCCGGTTCCTTCCAATGGTCACCAGATCCCCGGCGCACTTTCCGATCAGGTCGGCACCCAGGGGCGAACCCGGCGTGATGACGAGGATCTCTTCCCCGTCCAGGTTGAGCTTCAATCCCCCTTCCTCCGGTCCGATGAAGAGGGTTCTGGTTGCTTCGTCCTCGGCCTCCAGGACCACCAGGGCGGTGAGGCGAATCGGCGCATCGGCCGCGAACGGTTGCAGGGTCAGGGTCCGGTAGGCGTGCAGCGCGCCCTTGATTTCCTGAGCGCGGTTTGCCTGACCTTGAGCCACGTACGAGGCTTCCAGGCTCAGGGTGTCATATTTGTTGTCCGGGATGTTCTCCGCGTGGATGGATGCTTCGTGCGCGGTCTGCGCGGCATCTGAGAAAACCGCGAGATCCGCCGTTAATCGTTCAATGATCAGATGATGTATCCGATTCTTATTGCGTGCTTCGATGGGAGGTACCTTCCTGTTGAGTGTGAGTAATTGCCGGCGGCGATCCCTGGCAAGGCAGCAGCAGGGACGGCGTCGGGATGAGTTTAAGGTTACGGCTCTCTATGCTTCACGGGTCACCTGAAGGTGGCGAGGATGTACTCGGCGATCTCGCGCGCTTGCCTGTCCGGTAGGTCCTTGGGGTCGAATCTCGTCATGCCCGCACCGGGTTTGCGCATCTTGGCGATGATGTCCTGAGCTGTGAGGATGCCGTTTGCCCTCAGGGTCATCATCCGGAGGTTCTTGGCGGGATTGACGATGTTCTCCCCGCCGGGATGGCACCCGGCGCAGTTGGCTGCAAAGCCCGCTTCACCTGCCGATAGCGACGAGGCCACGACCGTTTTGGCCATGCAGTTGAGTGCTAGTAGGATCGCGCAGAGAGTGGTCAGCTTTTTCATGACTTTTCCTCCGGGTATGTTGCAGGTCGAACCGCTCTTCGAAATCCGGGGTATCCGGGCGAAGCGACGCATCGAGGAGTATTGCCAAGTCCGTGCGATATTATAACTTCCGGCTGAATCTGTCATCCGGAAAAAATATCCTGATGGCCGTCAGCCGAGGCCGGATTTAAATCGATGAGCGCGCTGCCAGGAGACCGGGACGGAAGTGGTGCTCAAGGTGGTAAAATGGACAGGAAGGCTGGCGGTCGGGGCACACTGCATATCAGCGGGCTCAACTTGCGGATGCGGCCTCCATCGGTACTATTGGATCGAGTTCATACTGGTCCGGATTGTTGAGGACCCAAGGGAGGTCGGCCATGCAGGGATATGAATTGGTAAAGGGAATCGAGAAGGAAAGTCGCGCCCACACTGACCGCATTTTTATCAAGTGGTGGCGCGTCGAGGAGGACTACATCGATTTCGATCTGGTTGCGAGGTTCCTGGAAAACCTCGATTATTCGAGCGAAATCGCCGGGTTCGAATTGATCAACCAGGATCAGATGTTGCGGACTGTCGAAAGCCTATGCAAGGGGAGGTTGACCAAGATGCAGCGCAACGGTGGCTGGGTGCTGCACTGGACCCCACCGAAAGGGGCGGAGGTGGAGGAAGTATTGCCCGAATACCCCTATACCCCGGAAACGCTGCTGAAGATTCTCGATGCCGAAACAAACGGCAACTTCATAGATTGAGACCGGGAGCAACTGTTTAGCTGGAGATGATCGCAGTCTGAAAATCCGTCACGTTGGTCCCCTCTGAAAGGGACGCGATACCGGGCTCCAGCGCCGGTGCTGATCGCGCCCCTTTTATTTTCCCTTACCCGTGACGGATACTGTTGTTCATCCCTCGCTCAAAATCGGATAGGCCCGCCGGAAGCGCAGCTTTCCGACTCCTGAAATGCAGGCCGGCAACTCTTAGCCACGACCGACCTTAGACAGGTGCCATCCGGTCTTTCCAGGCTGGGAGATCGGCAATCCGGGGCTTACCTCCCCTTGGCGAGCATCTTGAAGAAGTCGAGCACCTTGTCCGGGTGTTCCGAGGCCTTCGGGATCGAGGGCCAGTGCTTGATGACGGTCCCGTCCGGAGAGATGACCACAGTGGAGCGGATGCTCCCCACCGTCTTCTTGCCGTAGGAGATCTTCTCCCCGTAGGCACCGTAGGCGGTCATGACGGCCGCGTCGGGATCGGAGAGGAGCGTGAACGGGATCTTGAATTCGGCGATGAACTTTTCATGGGACTTGAGGGAATCCTTGCTGACGCCGACCACCACTCCGCCCATCTGCTCGAACATCGGTAGCAGTTCGCGAAAGCCGACCGCCTCGCTGGTGCACCCCGGCGTGTTGTCCCTCGGGTAGAAGTAGAGCACCAGGATCCTCCCGGCATAATCCTTCAGCGAGTGTTGCTTCCCGTCGCTTCCCTGCAGCTTGAAATCCGGCGCTTGCTGTCCTTCCAAAAACATGTTGTCCTCCCATAAATTCATACTAGTTTTGGCCCGATGGGAGCTAACCATAGCAGAGCGAGGCGGAAACGGCAAGCCGTGGAACTTTTCGGCGGTTGTACCCCGGGGCTAATCGGGGTATGCTGCGCGGAACGCCCACCCGGAGGTCCTATGAACGGCAGCACCATGCAGGTCCTGGCAGTCGAGAGCCCCGAGCCATGGCACCAATTCGCGGGGCTCTTGCTGGTCATACTGCTGGCGGTGCTGCAGGCGAGGGTCGGCAGGATCGGCGCCTTCTGGCAGATCTGCTGGGCGCTTCCCGGCACCATACTTCACGAACTCGCCCATCTCCTCGTCGCGGCTGTCACCGGCGGTAGGCCCGTCGGTTTCAGCATCCTTCCGCGCCGGGATCCGTCACGCGGGACGGGGGAGCGCTGGCTCCTGGGTTCCGTCACCATCAGCCGTCCAGGTCCCATTTCGGCGCTCCCCTCGGCGCTTGCGCCGCTCGCCCTGAATGTCGTAGCCTATTACCTCTACCGGGGCTGGGGGCGCTGGTTCCCCCTGGATCTCCCGCACACCCTGCTGATGTACGCCACGGTGTATCTGCTTTGCTACAGCTCGATCCCCTCCGGACAGGACGTGAAGGTCGCCCTCTCCAGCCCGTTCGGGCTGCTGCTCTACACGGCACTTGGCGCCGGCGTCTGGTTTCTGGTGCGTTAAAGGATCAACCCGGGAAGGCGCGACTAGCGGGCGGGATAAAAGGAGAGGAGAACATTACAACCATAGACTTTCAACAACCTCGTAGTGTGTTACAAATTCGTCCGGATCCAATTCATATTTGGAATCATCAGGATAAAGTCTGGCAACTCCAATGTCATCACCTGAGTAGGCTTTTATGGAATCCAGTGAATCCCAATAAGATATCAAGGTAACCTCAATATTTTCATCAAGAGCGCGGGTAAATATTTGCGCTCCCTTGAATCCGGAAGTTGCAGAGGTATCTTTTACCCCGGTTTGACGCAAATATTCTATAAATCCTTCCTTCTGTTGCTCAGGGCAGCGAGCTTTCCATTCTCTTGCAAACATCGTCACTCCTATCGACTATAACGGTTGGTAAAAACACCCGGTTGGAATCTCGTCTTTTTAAGCGATTTTTCTCTTTTTAAAGGCAGACTCCTCCGGGGAGTCTATTCCTGGATTTGCCGACCGGCGGGAGGAGGGGGCATTGTGACTGCTTCCCGGGCAGACCTTGGTAACATGCACACCTTTGCGGCACGCATCCTGTGCCAGTAGAGAGCGCTTTTGCTAACCAACTGGAATCATGCCGTAATAAACATGTACCGACTTGGCACACACCGTGTAACAGAGACCTCATGATGTCTCAGAATTATTGTGCAGGGAAGCTATCCTGCACACGGAGGTGTGCCATGAAACTGATAGAAGCCGTCATAAATCGATTCAAACTGGAAGAGGTGCGTAGCGCCCTCGATGAAATCGGTGTCGAGGATTTCATGGAAAGCAATGTAATTACCCACAGTCATCAGAAGGGGCAGGTAATGATCTTTCGTGGTGCCAGCTTCGTGGCGAATCTCGTCGAGAAGGTGAAGCTTGAGATCATCGCGGCGGACGATTCGGTGGGAAGGATCGTTGAGGCTATCGGTTCCATTGCCCGGACCGAGCGCAAAGAGGATTGCCGGATCGCCATACGTTCATATCTGGAAGCAACCTGAAAGCTACATCAAGTTGAGCTGCCTGGCCCAGCTTTCCGGGGCTCCGGAGCCTGGGCAGGAAGTCAGGCAATTAGCTCGATTACTTCATCCGGCGGATCCGTACCTCAATCTTAGGATTCTCCTTGAGGAGGGCAACAAGCCGAGCCGGGTCCGTTTCCCCGTAATGGTAGGGATAGAGCACTCTTGGATGGAAGGCCCTGGCCGCAGCGGCGACCATTTCCGGTGTCATCGTATAGGGCAAATTCATCGGCAAAAAGGCAATGTCGATCCCCTTCAGCAGCTTCATCTCCGGAACGTTCTCCGTGTCTCCGGCAATATAGATTCGCTTGCCGGCAAATGTCAGCACATACCCGTTACCGGCCCCCTTGGGGTGAAAAGGCTGGCCGTTGTCGCGCTTGTGCACGATGTTATACGCTGGCACGGCCTCGACGGCGAGCCCCTCGACATTCCTGGCGTCTCCATTCCTCATGATGATGCCACCCGGCAGCTTCTCTGCGCATTTTTCCGTGAGTACCACAGTCGTTTTCGCGGTAGTAACCTGCTGCAGGGCTACCGGGTCGAGATGGTCCTGATGTTCGTGAGTGAGAAAGATCAGGTCAGCCTTGGGCAGCGTTTTATAATCTGCCAGTTTACTGTAAGGATCGACATGGATGATCTTGCCGCCGAACTTCAACATAAGCGAACCATGGCCGATGAAGGTTATTTCCAGATCTCCCGCCGTCGTCTTCACGACATCCTTTTCGAATGCCTCGGCCACGCCGGCCAAGCCGATACCGCATACGCCCAGGATCAGAAGAAGTATCAAGGCAGCTCTCATCATTATGACTCCTATGTATCGAGCGTCGGCGTCACCCGGATCTCGCTTTCCGGTGATCGGGTGCACGCACCGGTTGGGTTGCCTTTTCTTTTACAACACCATTTTCACTTCTTTTTGAGCATTTAACTCTGAATATATTTGCTCAATGTGTTCCCTGCTTTTAGCAACAATTTTGAAGGTAATTGATAAATATTTTTCATTTTTACTATGCTTTATTGCTATTTCGTCAGGTTGAATCACTTCACCGATCGACGACATTACCATAATGATGATATTTTCCAATTTTTCAGTATTCTCTCCTATGACTTTTATGGGAAATTGACATGGATATATTGGCTCAGCTAACTCTTTATTCGTCATTTTATAATTTTTACTCCTTGGTTTATCACTATTTTCTATTTAAAAAAGTGAGGCGTCATTCTGACAACCCAACGGCTGGTCGGTGAGCGGGTTCACCGCTCCACGGCCTGGTTAGCCTTACGATTTCGGCGGATATCATTCTCCCTTTGCTGAATGCGCCTCGTCGCTTCGGCTAAGGTGCCCAACCCCATTTCCCTTCGCAAGCTGTCAACTTCTATGGGATTCTCAATCGGCAAGGGGAAGGCAGTACCACTTTCATCGACATTATGCTGCGTACCATAAATTTAAGGTCTTCCAGACATGGTGAGTACTCTGTCTTGTAAGTAAGCAAAGTGGCTACCCTCCGCTTCACCCTTTTTAACAGCCTGCTGGAGAAGTGCCAAGCATGACTCCATAAACACAGTGTCAAGTACCGCATGCTGGACGATGAGCCAAGCAGCCTCGGCAGCTTCCTTGCCTACCAGACTAATCCCTGGCCATCCCTTCTGTCCGATGATTTCCTTTATGCGCTTATTATTCCGCTCGTGGACTTCCTTAATTCTTGGATGGTATTCGATCGTACCCAATTCGCCAGTATCGATCAACTCCTGCAATGTATTCTGATCTTCATGTTGCATCGAGAGCAGCTCATTACGAAGCTTATTGTTCAAGGGGTAAATTCCTTTCTTTCAGGCTAACTCGATATCCACCAGCTAGGAGTCCGTCGGTCTTGGGACTGGCAGCAATATTCTGACCGTCAGCCAGATTCGACAGAGTTTGCACTATATGATTTTTCAGCCGCATACTGATC
>Ga0209125_1001142_pt1 | contig 26934 bp, 27 predicted proteins | sample BarGraIncub1131A_FD_184503 | JGI IMG/M metagenome (GOLD analysis project Ga0209125, IMG submission 184503) | Arctic peat soil microbial communities from Barrow, Alaska - Barrow Graham LP Incubations 11-31A (SPAdes) (version 2) | ecosystem: Environmental > Terrestrial > Soil > Wetlands > Peat... | reverse complement strand
CGGTGTGGCTTGTGTCAGTTGTCACAAAAATGGATATGGAGTAATTCCGACTACCTGTGTCAGCTGTCACTTAACCAATTATAATGCTACGACAAATCCAAATCATATTACTGCCAAGTTCCCGACATCCTGTGAAACCTGCCATACTGTAACATCATGGGTGCCATCAACTTTTAATCACAACACTTCAACTTCGTTCCCGTTGAGTGGCGCTCATACCGGTGTTGCCTGCGTTAGTTGCCATACCAACGGATATGCCGGAGGAACACCAACCACCTGTGTGGGTTGTCACCAGGCGAATTTTAATGCAACGACAAATCCGAACCATGTGACGGCTAAATTCTCAACCGACTGCCAGACATGCCATAATATGACGACATGGAGCCCTTCGACGTTTAATCACAATAACGCAACTACATTCCCTTTAGCAGGTTCACATATTGGAGTTGCATGTTCATTATGTCATACAAACGGGTATGCAGGCATACCAACAACCTGTGTGAGTTGTCACCAGACCAACTATAATTCGACCACCAATCCAAATCATATAACCGCCAAGTTTCCGACAACCTGTGAAACCTGCCATACTGTAACAGCCTGGGTGCCATCAACCTTTAATCACAATACTTCAACTGCATTCCCGTTAACTGGGTTGCATAAAGGAGTTGCCTGTATAAGTTGCCATCCAACCGGTTATACAGCTATTCCAACAACCTGTGTCAGTTGTCACCAGATAAATTATAATGCCACCACCAATCCTAACCATGTGACTGCTAAATTTGCAACAACATGTGAAACCTGTCACACCACAACGGCTTGGGTGCCATCAACATTTAACCACAGTACGGCTACCACATTCCCAATTACTGGTGCTCATATTGGAGTAGCCTGTGTCAATTGTCACACAAGTGGTTATTCTGTCATACCTACAACATGTGTCAGTTGCCATTTGACAACCTATAATGCGACCACCAATCCGAACCATGTGATTTCGAAGTTTCCGACTACTTGTGAAACATGCCACTCAACATCAAACTGGACATCGTCAACTTTTAATCACAGCACCACGACCTCTTTCCCGTTAACCGGTGCTCATATCCCATTGACTTGTGTTCAGTGTCATCCTACTAATTACAATGTTATTCCGACTACTTGTGTCAGTTGTCACTTAGCCACTTTTAATGCAACAATAAATCCGAATCACATCGGGGCTAAATTTGCAAAAACTTGCGAAACATGTCACACAACAACCAATTGGACTTCAGCAACCTATAACCATATTACTGTGGCTACTATTCCGTTGACAGGAAATCATAATCTCGCGTGTTCTATATGTCATACAACTCCTACAAATTATGCAATATTTTCTTGTAGACAAACCGGTTGTCATGCCAATGCTCATAATTCAAGCCAGGGTAGTACCGGTTGTTATTCATGTCATCCGCAAGGAAGAACTTAATAATATAATATTACAGTACATTATTCCCTCTAAAAAAAGCTCAGTTGGGAAAAATTGATTTATAACATTATTCCTTTAGTATCTGACAATAATTTTATCGCTATAAATTTTTTTTCATGTACTAAAAAATAAAGGAGAAAAATTTTAGAAAATAGCGAATCATAAGTTTAATACAAAATTTAACATGAAAATAGCAGGTGTTTTTATCATGATAGCAGGGTTTGGATTGACAGTATTTACAACCTTTAGTTATTTTACACGGGAAAAAGTTATGAAAATAGGATCTGTTGAATTGACCCGTAGTCAGCCTCATTACCTGAACTGGTCTCCATTTATAGGCATTGCCATCATGGTAATTGGTGCATTTATTGTTTTACAGGCCAGAAAAAAATAGCATATTAGTTTTGGAAGAATTTAAATTCTATATCAGCTTTACGTCAGGAATAAAGATGAAAGAATTGAGTTGAATAAATCAGCTTTCAAATCAGGTATTTGTTTTATTATATTGTTTAAGTAGGAATCATTGAGTTGATTATTTTACTAAAAAATACAATTAACTGAACGAAAATATCCGGAAAATGTTTTAATTCAAAATGTAGGATTGTTTTTTTTTTTTCGCAAACCATGTATTCAATACTTTTAATTCATGTAAGCCATATGAAAAAGAATAATAACAACGAAAACCAACGTTTTCAATTGGGAGTAGATATTAAAAAAATGGAATTGGAAGGTTATCCGCTTTATCCGGAATCTGAGGATATATACAACAAATTTAAAAAAGAAATAAGTTTAGACCCTGAAAACATTACCAGGTTCAAAGAGCAGGAAATTATCGGGAAAGTGAATGAAAAAGATTTTTCGGATGATGAAACCGGTAATGATCTGGATATACCTGGATTGGACGAAGATGAAATGGAGGAAGTTATTGGAATAGAAGATGAAGAAAATAACTATTTTAGTTTGGGAGGAGAAGATCATAAGGATCTGGAAGAAAATTCAGGCTATTAGATGTGAATGTATATTACTAAATTTCAATTTTGTCATTCATCTTTTTTTTTATCAAATTGAAGAAACCCAATTAATTTAAAAGAAAACGAACACTATGAAAAAAGTATTGATTGCATTGGATTTTGATCCTACAGCTCAAAAAGTATCCGAAGAAGGATATTCTTTTGCCAGATCTATGGGTGCCGAAATTTTACTGCTGCATGTAATTGTCAACCCGCTTTATTATTCTTCGATTGAAAGTTTTCCAATCATAGGGTATACCGGTACTTTAATTACTCCCCTGCAATTGTTGAAAACGGAAGAAACTAAAAAAGAATCCGGTTTGTTTCTGGATAAAATTAAGCAACATTTGGGAGATGATGCTATTCAAACGCTGATAAGAGAGGGTGATTTTGCAGACGTAATTCTCAAAACCGCCGAAGAATTAAGGGTTGATGTCATAGTTATGGGATCACATAGCCGGAGATGGTTGGAAGAAATTCTTATGGGAAGTGTGACTGAAAATGTATTGCACCATACTAATATACCACTTTTCATTATTCCTACTCATAAATAAAAAACCAAATTAAAGTAGTAAACTTTTTTATATTCAAAAATAATAAGATCCAACAAAGATTTATAATTAATGAGTGTCTCAATAGATTTTTGATTGCATATTTAATTTTGTTATCAATCAATTAAAAATTCTAAGAATCTAAGTTATTTCATGTAGAACCCTGCAGATTTTTAGAACTAACAAAAAACGGATATTCTTCATGTAAATCTACTCTTCAATTGAGAACATCTCCAGAGTATATAAGTCATATGTCTAATTATTACTGTATTTAGAGTATAAACTTCAATAATATCCGGTATTTATAATAATAAATATTTTTTTTATTTGTATTTTTGTATTTCTCAAAATGTTAATGTCAAATCCATTAAAAATATTTTATCCAATAAACTGTATGCAAGAAAAAAGGCAAAATATAAAATCAACTATTCCTGTAAAAGTCAAATCAGCTGATCCAGAAATAATTCGATTTCCAATAGTTTGTATTGGAGCTTCTGCCGGTGGTTTGGATGCATTGGAACAATTCTTGAGTAATGTTCCATTAAACACTGGAATGGGATATGTTGTAATACAACATTTAGATCCGACTCAAAAAGGAATGCTCCCGGAATTATTGCAGAGAATTACTAAAATGGAAGTTAAACAGGTAAAAGATCGAATGGATATTCTTCCCAACCGGGTATACGTGATACCACCAAACAAAAGCATGTCAATATTAAAAGGCACACTTCATTTGTTTGATCCTGTTGAATTACGTGGTTTGCGATTGCCTATTGACTTTTTTCTTCGATCTCTGGCAGATGATCAGAATGAACTTGGTGTTGGTGTAATTCTTTCAGGAATGGGATCAGATGGTAGTATAGGTTGTCGAAAACTGAAAGAAAATAATGGAATAGTTATGGTTCAGGAACCATCAAATGCCAAATTTGACAGCATGCCTCGAAATGTGATTGATTCTGTGTTGGTTGATATAGTTGCTCCTGCCAATGAATTACCTTCCAGATTGTTGGCTTTTATGAAGAATATTCCTGTTTTAAAATCGAATATAGAGTCAGAAATTAAAGATCAAAGCGCACTGGAAAAAATTGTCATCCTGTTACGTAACCATACTGGCAATGATTTTTCAATGTATAAAAAGAATACCGTCTATCGTCGGATTGAGAGACGAATGAGTGTTCATAAAATTGATAAGATATCCTCCTACGTAACTTTTTTACAAGAAAATTTAAAAGAAGTGGATATTCTTTTCAAAGAATTATTGATTGGTGTCACCAATTTTTTCCGCGATAAAGATGTATGGGAAAATCTGGAGGAAGTAATCCTTCCATCTATTATCTCAAAAATGCAGGAGGGTACGATACTGAGAGCCTGGGTTGCCGGTTGCTCTACCGGTGAGGAGGCTTATTCACTTGCCATTGTTTTTAAAGAAGTCGTTGAAAAAATAAATCCTCATGGCGGTTTTTCATTACAAATATTTGCCACTGATCTTGACAACGAAGCGATTGAATCTGCCAGAAAAGGTCTTTTTCCATTAAATATAGCAGCTGATGTTACGCCTAAACGATTAAACCGGTTTTTTGTTGCCTCGGAAGATGGTTATCGTGTCAACGCAGAAATCAGGGAAATGGTGGTATTTGCAAAACACAATATTATACTTCACCCGCCATTTACCAAGGTTGATATCCTTACCTGCCGAAACCTGCTTATTTACATGGACGCCGAGCTGCAAAAGAAATTGCTCGGATTATTTTATTATAGCATTAATACTGAAGGAATCATGGTACTCGGTAGTGCTGAATCATTAGGAACACAGAGTCATTTTTTTACTCCTGTTGATTCTAAGCTAAAAATATTTAAACGTTCTGACTCATCCATGTCCCCCGAATTATTAAATTTTCCATCATCCTTTGCACGAAACAAATTGAATTCAGATGAAAATAAAATACCTGTTGCACCTCCCCAGAATATTCAAACTCTTGCCAATGATATCTTGTTGCAACATTTTTCACCACCGGGTGTATTGGTAAACGAAAAAGGAGATATCGTTTATATTAGCGGACGAACAGGAAAGTACCTTGAACCCGCTGTTGGAAAGGCCAATATGAATATATTTGCTATGTTGCGTGACGGATTACGCAATGAATTCCCTACGGCATTCAGGCAGTGTTTGCTGAAAAAAGAGCAAATTGTGTTACGCAATCAAAAAGTTGTCACGAATGGTTTTACCCAGATAGTAAACGTGAATATACAATGGTTGGAAAAACCGGAGGCAGTAATGGGAATGGTCATGATCATTTTTATTGATCAACCGTTAAATGCCCTACGTAAAGAATCAGGAAAGAAAGGAGAAAAGTCTATGACTGTTATCCGGCAAACTGAGTTGGAAATAGAATTGCAAAATGCACGTGAAGATACCCAGAATACGTTGGAAGAAATGCAGACTTCACAGGAAGAACTTAAATCGACCAACGAGGAATTGCAATCAACCAATGAAGAGTTGCAATCAACCAATGAAGAACTGACAACTTCGAAGGAAGAAATGCAAAGTCTGAATGAAGAACTTCAAACAGTAAATGCAGAATTGCAATCGAAGATAGATGATTTCAGCAGGGTAAATAATGACATGAAGAATTTACTGAACAGTACGGATATCGCAACACTGTTTTTAGATAAGGATTTAAACATTCGACGTTATACCGATCAGGCAACAAAGATATTTAAACTCATTAAAAGTGATATTGGAAGGCCATTTACTGATCAGGTTTCCGATTTGATCTACCCTGAATTAGCAAGTGATGCACGTGAAGTATTACGGACACTGGTATTTGTAAAAAAACAAATTGAGACGAAAGATGGACGTTGGTTCTCAACCCGGATTATGCCTTACCGTACTTTTGATGACCGGATCGATGGTCTTGTTATCACATTCTTCAATATAACAGATCTGAAACAGCTTGAAGAAGAATTACACGAAAAAGAACAGATGAATCAAATGATTTTAAATACATCATCAGATGTGATCATAAAAGTTTCGAATGAATGGAAAATAATGGAATTTAATCCGGCAGCAGAAAAATTCTTCGGAAAGAAACACAATGAAACAGTAAATCAAAATTTTATTCATTTATTTGTTCCTAATATTGAACAAAAAAAGATTGAAAATGATTTGAATAAATTAATAAAAGAAGGACTTAACGCTAATTATAAAATGCCTGTAGTCGTTTCAGGAGGAAACAGAGTGCTTATAGATTGGACAGCCAATGTTCATTTAAACAGCCTGAAAATTGCAACTGAAATGATTATTATCGCTAAAAACAATCAAAACCATGAATAAAGGAGAAAACGAAACTTTAACAGATGTACAATTGTTAAGGATTAAAGCAGAAGCAGAAGCAGAACTGAAACTGAAACAGCAAAATAAAGATATAGCTCAATCAGAATTAGATATTAAAAAACTTTTGCATGAACTGCAGGTTCATCAGATTGAACTGGAAATGCAGAATGAAGAATTACGCGAAGCAAACGATTTGACAGAACAGGCACTAAAAAAGTATACCATGTTGTACGATTTAGCTCCAATGGGTTATTTTACCCTCGATCTGAACGGTAACATTTGCGATTTAAATTTTACAGGTGCCGAAATGCTTGGAGAAAGACGTTTTAGTCTTGTAAACACGAATTTTAAGTTGTTTGTTTCCGAGAATTCAAAAGACCTCTTTAACGAGTTCTTCTCAAATGTGTTTTCAAGTAATTATAAGGAATCATGTGAAATTCAGCTGGGTTACGGGAATAACACGATGAGTCATGTCTATATCGAAGGAGTAGTTACCGGTGATGACCGTAATTGCCTTTTGTCGGTTGTTGATATCTCAAATATACAACACAAGTGATCCTAAATCAGACTTAATAATTATTTTTTCTGCTCTGCAGCTTTTTTTGCTGCAACCTTTTTGTCATTTGCTTTTTTAGCCTTCCTGTCAAAATATCCTTTTAAAAGGAAATTGTGTTTAACGGCAGTCATGTTTTCATCCAACCCTTTTGAACTCTTTTTAAGATTTACAATGGTTTGATTTAAATTCTCGGCTATTGTTTTATCTTGAATTAACCGGCCCAGGGTTCCATCACCTTTATTGATTTTAACCATGATCTGTGCCAGTTGATTTGTAATTATTTCTGCGTTTCCGGCAGTTACGCGTAGACTTTTCATGATGGCATCGGTTTCTACCGGTTCAGACGAATTAAGATGCTGACCTTCTTTTGACAGGGGAGAATCCTCTGAAGCTGCTTGAGAAATAATCAGTATTTTATCGCCAATAATTCCTTCAGACCCAATGGAAACTACACAATCGGATTTTATAAATTTCCAAACATCCTTTTTAATCAACATATATACTTTGACCGTAGAATCATTGATGATGCTGACATTGTCTACCGTTCCGACATTGATTCCCGAAAAACGGATCTTATTACCAACCTGTAATCCGCTGATATTGTGAAATGTAGAGGTGATAGTAAATACCGGGTTAAAGAGATTCTTCTGTTTCCCGATGATAAAAACGGCCAGGATGAATAATGCTAATCCTCCTGCGACAAAAAGGCCCAGCCTGACTTTGAATTTTTGAGTATGTGTATCCATTTTTTTGTTGATTTGTTATTTGTTATCTGTTGATAGGTTGATTGGTTAATTAGTTATTTAAGTTGTTGTTGTTTATTTATACATGTGTATTTTTTTTATTCCATGATTAATAAATATATCCTGATTAATTTTATTAGATGAATTGATGAAATTAAAATGTTACTCGTTAAAAAGTAGCTATCCAGCCAATTAACCAATCAACAAATAACTCAATCGACTCAATCGACCTGCTTTACTTAAAGAATGATCTGATAATTTCATCAGTTGATTTCTCAAATTTAGTCAACGAACCTTTTTCATACACTTCACCATCTTTTAACATGATAAGTCTGTCGGCAGTTGCACGGGCACATTCAATGTCATGAGTAATAATGATGGAAGAAGTTTTATATTTTTTTTGAATTTCATTGATTAATAAACTGATTTCATCCGAAGTGATAGGATCCAGTCCGGTAGTTGGTTCATCATACAGCATTATCCTTGGATCGACCACTATCGTTCGTGCCAGGCTGATTCTTTTACGCATACCTCCTGAAAGCTGTGATGGCATTTTATTGATAACATCGGGTAAACCGACATTTTCTAATGCTTCAATTATTTTATGATCTATTTCTTTTTGGCTGAGATGTTTTTTCATTCTTTTCAATGGAAACTCCAGGTTTTCTTTTACCGTCATTGAATCATACAATGCACCACTCTGAAAAAGAAAACCGATTTTTTGACGTACTTCATCCAGTTCTTTTCTTTTTAATGCCAGAACATTTTGATTATATACATTTATGATACCACTGTCGGTTTGTAATAAACCTACAATGCATTTTATCAACACCGATTTACCACTTCCTGATTTGCCAAGTACCACCAGGTTTTCACCATCATAGAGTTTAAACGAAAGGTTTTTAATAACTTCCAGTGTCCCAAATGATTTGTATAGATTGATTACTTCAATTACAGGAACTTTTACAGTTGTTTTAGGTGGTTCAATAATAGTTGAATCTGTTTGTTCTGTTTTCATTTTGAAATCATATCAGTTATTTGTACTGCAATCATATCCACAATCAACACTAAAAGCGATGCCAGTACGACAGCCGAATTTGCCGCTTTACCCACACTTTCTGTACCTCTCCCTGCATTGTATCCTTTATAACATCCTACCAACCCGATGACTGCTCCGAAAAAAAATGATTTTACCACAGCAGGCAATAAATCAATAAATCCAATATTACTGAATGCTTGTGAGAAAAATAATATAAAAGATACATCCCCCTTGATATTAGCGCCAATCCAGCTCCCTAAAATGCCCAGGCCATCGGCATACAATATTAAAAGTGGAATCATTAATGTTGCTGCCAGTACCCTTGTGACAACTAAAAAACGCATGGGATGAGTTGAAGAAACTTCCATTGCTTCAATTTGTTCGGTAACTTTCATAGACCCTAATTCAGCACCCATACCTGATGAAATTTTACCGGCACAAATAAGAGCAGTTATCACTGGACCCATTTCACGGATTAATGATATTGCTACCATTCCCGGTAATATCGATTCTGCACCAAAACGTACCAGTACAGGCCTGGATTGAATTGTCAGTACAAATCCCATAATAGTTCCGGTAACAGAAATGAGTGGTAATGATTTATACCCTATTTTGAAACATTGACGAAAAAATTCATGGAGTTCAAATTTCCGTGAAAATGTTTCTTTCAGAAGTTGTACTATGAAAAGGACTGCATCAGCCATATCAGTCAGGAAGCTGCTTGTTGCCAGTTGCCTGGCAATTGTTTTTTCACTGAGCTTCAAAGCATGAATTCGGGCTAATTCTTTTGCTTTTGTAACCGGTATTTTTATTTTCATTTCGGCTAATATTTAGATGGATTCCCTTAACCTGAAGATTAGAATCCATTAACTGTTTAGTTTTATACGTTAATTGAAACTTTAAAAGTCATAAAAACACATTTGTTTTGATGATGCAAATTTAACGGATAAAATAACTGAAAGTATTACATAACTTTAGGAAAAACTTACATGATTCACACATTTAAAATCACTTTAAGAATAAAATATCAGGTTTGTAAATTACAAATATCAGATAATCAATACACAAATAGACTGTTGTGTGAATAGTACAATTCTTTTTTCGAATTATGTAATCTATTGCTGTTTGAAATGTTCCAACTTTGCATTGTGAAAATTAATTCACAAACAAATACTGAAAGTATGAAAACGAAAATGTTATTATCGACCCTTGCAATAGTTGCAACAGTTTTAATGAGTGGTTGTAAAAGTGACGAACCAACTAAGAACACCGACAATCCAAATGGAATTCCTGTTCAAAACTCATCACAGTCAACAATTTCACTTGGTGGCGCAGCCGATTTCGCTGTTCTTGCAGGTTCTGCCATTAATAGTACAGGTGCAACCAATATTACAGGTAATTTAGGCCTTAGCCCTGGAACTTCCGTAGGTGGATTTCCTCCTGGAATAATAGTTGGAACTCAACAAGTCAATACTAATTTATCAACACAGGCAAAACTTGACCTTACAGCTGCTTACAATGATGCTGCCGGAAGAACAAGTACGGATATTGTTACTTTATCGGGTAATATCGGTGGATTAACTCTGACTCCCGGATTGTATAAATCAACCTCAACACTGGCAATTTCATCAGGTGATTTGACATTTGATGCAAAAGGAAATGCCAATGCAGTTTTCATAATTCAAATCGCTTCTTCATTAACCGCAACCTCCGGTCGTAAAGTCTTTCTGAAAGGAAATGCATCTGCCTCAAAAATCTTCTGGCAAGTAGGTAGTTCAGCTACTTTTGGTACCACTTCTGCTATGAAAGGTACTATTTTAGCTATGCAGTCAATTACTTTTGAAACAGGCGCAACTCTGAATGGTAGAGCACTGGCTAGAACTGCCGGTATTGTTTTGGCAGCTAATACAATTGTAAAAGAATAATAGACTCTTTATACTGAAAGAGCGTGATCCGGTCAAATAGGGTTGCGTTCTTTTTTTAAACTTTAAATGATTGAAATGATAATATAAGTGTGAATAATGATACTCTTTTCTTGAATAGTGTAACAAAAACTATCAAAGAAAGTATCACCTTTGTGACGTGATAATTAATCAATAAAAAAATTATTATAGAAGCAATTTTTTTTATTTACAAACAATTTAATAAAACAATCAATTGAAAAAAGACGGAATAACAATTATGATGCTTGGTTTAGGCATGACCATTTTTACAGCTTTTTTTTATTTTACACATCAGAATGAGTCTATAATGGATAAATTTATATTCACATTCGGCCATTCATACCACTTCAACTGGGCACCAATGATTGGGATTTTTACCATGGCTTTTGGTGAATTTATATTATGGAAATCTCAAAACAATAAAAATATGTCGGAAGTTATGGATAAATTCATACTTAAATCAAAGTTGATGATATCCACTCTTAAACTGGAATTGATTTCAATAAATTTCAAAGAATTGAGAGTACTGCTCATGAGTTTTAAACTTTAGAAGATATTCATATGAAAAATAACGACTCAATCTTACTGTAATAACAGTACAACTATTTTTTCAAAAACTTGCTTTTTAAAATTTTGTATGCATTTATTAAAAGCTTTACCAATGGTGAAGCTTTTTATTATTTACAGTTGAATAATGAAATAAACTTGCTGAAATTATTCATTATCCTGAATCAGTGTCGTTTAGTTGGCGTTTTTTTTGTGAATCTTAGTGGCTTAGTGTCTTTGTGTCAAGAAAATATTAGCCACTAAGTTAATCCGTCAGCTGACGGACACAAAGAAAGTATTCAATCAATATCCTTAATTAAACGGCATTGTATCCTGAATTGTAATTATTAATGATTCACTGTTTTTACTATGAATCATGTAACTTTTTTATTATATTATATAACTCCTGATTCAATTAAAGGTATCAATTTTGTATGTTGGGAATCAGATAAATTAAATTAAAATCAATATTATGAAAACAACTAAATTTTTTATGGCTTTAGCCTTTGTTGCTGCTGCTTTTTCTACAGGATGTAAATCAGATGTAACTTCGAATGTGGATAATCCAATCCCAATCCCGATTCAAAATACGACACAGGCATCGATTTCAATGGCTGGAGTATCCAATTTTGCCATAATTGCCGGTTCGGCTATTACAAACACCGGAGCAACTTCAATAACCGGCGATATGGGTTTAAGTCCCGGTACTTCCTGTGGCGGTTTTCCTCCCGGTAAAATCGTTGGATCACTACAAGTCAATACTAATTTATCCACTCAGGGCAAACTCGATCTGACAGCAGCTTTTAATGAAGCAAAAGCACGCACCAGCACAGATATTGTAACATTGTCAGGGAATATAGGCGGACTTACACTTTCTCCGGGACTTTATAAATCAACTTCATCACTCGCCATTTCCTCGGGTGATGTGACCTTTGATGCCAAAGGAAATTCGAATGCGGTTTTTATTATTCAAATCGCTTCTTCACTAACCACAACATCCGGGAGAAAGGTATTTCTGAAAGGTGGAGCGTCTGCCTCTAATATTTACTGGCAGGTAGGTAGCTCTGCCACTTTTGGAACCACTTCTGTTATGAAAGGTACCGTAATGGTTATGCAATCCATTACCATGAACACAGGAGCATCCATCAATGGAAAATTACTGGCCCAAATCGGCGGCGTGACTTTGGCAGGAAATACCATTGTGAAAGAATAAACGATAACAGGTTCAAAAAAAAAGCGTACTTCTGAAAAAAAATACGCTTTTTTTTAGTTTAAATTGACAAAGTGTTAATTGTTGTGTGAATTATGATACTCTTATCCATTATTGTATAACAGCTATAGGGTTTAAATGTATCACCTTTGTTGAATGACAATCAACAACAAAAAGAGCAATTACTGTAAAAAATTAATTCATACTAACTTTCAATCTTCCAAAATAAATAACATGAAAAAAGACGGCATAAATATTATGCTATTTGGATTAATTATGACCCTTTTAATTGCTTATTTTTACTTTTCAAAAAAACAAAATCATGTTATGAATAAATTTGTTATGACCATCGGCAATTCATTTCATTTTAACTGGGCACCCATGATCGGAATTACAGTGATTGCCTTTGGTGAGTTTATTTTATGGCAATCTCAAAAAAATACTAACCTGAAAGAAGTATGGTTTAAATTTCTACATAAAATTAAAGTTAGAATGTCTAATGTACGATTAACAATCATTTATTTAACCCAAAAAAAAATGCTAAATTTAAAAGCGATAAAATTCTTAGTTTCTATATTCCATATTTAAAAGGATTACAAAAAAAACAAAAATACTTCAGGTTTCAAATACTTCCATTTTGAATTGCATATGTTTGCATGAACAAATCTTTAAATACACAGAATTACTAAAAAACTTTACTGGTTGTAAGTTTTTTTTATGAAATTAATTTTCGTGTAGAACCTTTTAATTCCAGTTATGTGTCTTCTAAACTTACAAGATACAGTTATTCAGTAGCTTATATTTATATCTTGATGGAATGAATTAAAAATAGTAGAATATGTCGAATGGGTAAATAATCTGCAAATGTGTGAATATTGTAATATTTATCAGAAATAATGTAACATGTAGATTCACGAAATGTATCACTTTTGTATCATAATAATGGATACACTATTTATCGATTCAGGATCAGATAACGTAATATAATAATTTTTTAATAATATACTCATATGATAAAGGGCGGCGTAAACTTCGTGATAGCTGGCATGGTGATCATCATTCTGGCTGCTTATTTTTATTGTTCTGAAAATGAAGAAAAGATCAGAAATAAATTCGTATTATCAGTCAATAAATCGTATCTTTTCAATTGGACACCCATGATTGGACTTACTTTTATAGTATTAGGCGAATTTATAGTGTGGGAATCACAAAACAACAAAGAACTGAAAGCTTTAAAAGTTAAATTTATAACTGAATCACGGATGAGATTATCATTTTTAAAACTTGATTTATTTCTTGGTCCCAATAAGATTTTTTAAATACTCAGTTAAATAAGTAATATTCTTTATTTTTTAAATGAACTTACCATTCATATATTTTCTGCATATTTTTCAATATTTTTTTGAAGTTTTACTCATCAAATTAAGTTTCATTTATTGTTAATTTCTTCAATCCTTAAATGCAGTTATTCTTCCCGACATGGAATTTTTTAAACCTCAATACTAAGTCCATTTGAAATATATTTATCCTGTTGAATAAATTGTATAAGGGTAACCTCCAGTCTGCCAATCAATTTTAAGTTTAAATGTCATAATGACGGTTCCCTGTTTATTTTATGAGTGAATTTTGTAACTCTTATCCTAAATTGTATAACAGAATCATAATTGAATTGTTTCATCTTTGTGAAGTGAAAATAATTTCACTCAAAAAAAATATAATATTATGAAAAGGGAAAAGAAAATGATTGTTACAACTTTAGTTACAATTTTAATTTTATTAATTACAGGTTTTACAAGTCTTGAAATTGGAAAACAAAAACCTACTGTCATTACGTTACAAAAAATATTGCTTGAACCGGTAGCTCTAAACAGTGCATCAGAATTTGCAATTTTGGCCGGATCATCCATTAACAATTCAGGTGTGTCTAATATTAATGGTGAGATCGGTGTAAGTCCTGGTCTATGGATAGAAGGCTTTGATAAGGAAGTCGATGTCTCAACCCAACATACCAATTCAATTAAATCCAGCCAGGCAAAGCTTGACTTAACCTGTGCATACAATGATGCCGAATCACGCAGAAGCGACGAAACTGTACATTTATCCGGAAATATCGGTGGATTAACTCTCACTCCGGGACTCTATAATTGTAACTCATCATTGGTAATTTCTTTAGGTGCCCTTACTTTTGATGCCTTGGGTAAATCAAATGCTGTCTTTATCATCCAGATTGCATCTAAACTCACCACAAGGCCTGAAACAAGAGTGATACTTAAAGGTGGAGCATTGGCATCCAACATCTTTTGGCAAGTCGGAGAATCTGCTATATTTGGTTCTAATTCTGTTTTCAAAGGGACGGTGTTAGCATTGAAATCTATTCAATTTTACAATGGTGCAACGTTGCAAGGCCGTGGATTATCCAGGGGGGGGGAAGTGAAACTGGCCAGCAATATCATTCAAAAATAAAAACTTCCTGAATAAAATAAATGATTATCCGCAATCAGTCCTTTCAAGATAGTGAGGGCTTCAGTAAGCGGATAATCTTTTTTATTTAATATGCACATACTTCCAATAATTTTTTTATTTTTGTATTTAAATTGTTTTTCCCACCGAATCAGCATGGTATAGGCACGGTATTGGCATCGTATTGCTTGCCATATATCAGTCATTTATCAATCATATATTTGCCATAATACATCCATATATCTATAAAGATATATGGCATATAATTGGAGAGGATATGAATATGATATTATGACCAATACCGTGCCAATACGGTGCCAATTCCATCCCAATTTGGTGCATTAAATCAAAAATATACAGATAGCTAAGTAAAAGTAAAAAAGTGTCGTATCATTATAATTTAAGTAGTCAAAATCAGATATTCTAATTATCAGTCGTAATATGCATTCATGAAGCCCTCACTACAAAAATAATATCAGTAAATTATTCTTCTTCAATCAATCAGTCTGACAATAGCCCTGCAAATTAATTTGCAGGGCTATTTGTGTAAAAATTCATACTTTCAGTTATCTATTCTCTAAAAATTTCTATAAAAGCAGACGGAATTTGACGTGCTTTTGAATAATAAAAAAAATAAATTAAAATAAACATAAACAAAAGTATGTTATTAATTGTTTTATTAAAATTATTCTTTAGTCAAACTTACTTATATAAATAAAATTTAATTATTTTATTCACGAATTCTGGAAATGTTTAAACAACAGAGTTTCGTCAAACAAAGTTTAGCATAAATGTTTATGTGAATTTCAATCCTGATTATTTTACAAGTAACCATTACTGTACAACGTACAATTTTATATTAAAACCTATTCACTGAATATGAAAAGCAATACACCTACAAATGCGAACTCTCTCCGTCGACAAGCTGAAGAAAGATTCTCAACCGGCACTTTTACATGTGATTTAAATAATTCCGAGTATGATAATTTAAAGCTAATTCATGAATTGCAGGTTCATCAGATTGAATTAGAAATTCAAAATGAAGAACTCATGCTGGCAAATGAAAAAACAAATGATCTGGCTGAAAAATATATTGATTTATACAATCTTGCACCTTTGGGCTATTTTACACTGACAACGCAGGGTGAAATCATTGAATTAAATCTGTTTGGTACTCACATGTTAGGTAAAGATTATTTACTTTCAAAAAGGAACTTATTTGGATTTTATGTTATTAATGAAGATAGACCGATTTTTAATTTATTTATTGAAGAAATATTTAAATGTCACAAAACAGAAACTTGCATGGTTGGCATGCAGTTGAATGAAAATGTTATAAAAAACGTTCTCCTTACAGGCAATATAATTCATGAAAATGATCATTGTATAATTGCCGCCATTGATATTAGTGAACGCATGAGATTGGAAAAAGAGTCAAACGAACTCAAACAATTCAACAACTATTTTATTGGAAGGGAGCTTAGAATGGTTGAACTTAAAAAAGAAATTAATAATCTTCTTTATAATGTTGGACTTGAAAAAAAATATCCGGTTTAAATGAATGGTAACAAGCCGGATGAAATTAATATTAAAAGTATCTGATTGATTTAAATGTATCAAAGCACTTAAAGTCAGGTAAATTCAATCACGTGAAGAATAACCTGTTTATGAATAACCTCTGATCGGCGGTTTTTTCGGTAAAAAGAAATATCTTTGTTAAAAATGAAGAGAAATATTCATAATGATTATTAAGCCTGTATTTAACTCAATACATTAAAAGGATAAAAACGATGAGATTTAAATTGAAACTGCTTTTGGCAATAACGATGGTTACTTTTCCCCTGATAACTTTCAGTCAGCAATCTTCAGGTTGGACTAAATGGACTAAATTGATAGGTAACTGGGTTGGTGAAGGCGAAGGTAAGCCGGGTCAGGGTAATATATATTTACATTTAAACCCGATTTGGATAATAAAATCCTGATTCGAAAAGGTCATACTGAATTTCCGGCTACAGATAAAAAACCGGCTTCTTCACATGATGATTTGATGATTATTTCATTGGATTCAAACGATAATCCAACAAAAGCTGTCTACTTCGATAACGAAGGTCATACCATCAATTATAACATATCTTATGCCGGAGATACCATTGTATTAACCAGTGAAAAGATAAATAATTTACCGGTTTTTCAATTGACCTACTTGTTACTGGATAATAAAACGGTTAATATTAAATTTGAAATGTCATGGGATGGCGTCAATTTTATGACTTATATTGAAGGAAAAAGTAAAAAAACTAAATAGACTGTTTTGATGTTTCCATAATATTTTTTTAGGATTTAATATATTAGAAATTCAATCTGTATTGTTGAACTAAGTTATAGGTTGTGATTATTTACTACTAAAAAAACATGTGCCCTGAGTAATTCGTTTAACCTGAAACGAAAATAAATAATCGTTTTGGATTAGAATGAACGATGAAATAAAATTATACAACAGGGCATTTCAGTTAAGCCTCTTTACGATTTTCTACAATGTAATTGAAGGAATGGTTTCTATATTCCTGGGCTACGAGGATCAAACACTAACCTTATTCGGATTTGGCATTGACAGTTTTATTGAGGTCATGTCGGGTATCGGTATAGCAGTTATGATATTACGCATCCGGAAATATCCGGAAAGTCCCAAAAGAAGATTCGAAATAAATGCATTAAAGATAACCGGAAGTGCGTTTTATCTGTTGTCGGCAGGACTGCTTACAGGAGTAATCATCAATATTATTCAAGCGCATAAGCCTGTAACAACTTTTTGGGGTATTGTTATATCAATTGTATCCATCCTGGTTATGTGGTGGCTTATGGTTGCCAAAAGGAAAACTGGAAGTAAATTAAATTCTGGTCCGATCCTTTCGGATGGTAATTGTACGAAAATATGTGTTTATATGTCGGTGGTTTTGCTTGTATCAAGCCTTATCTATGAACTGACCGGATTAATTTATGCAGATGCCATTGGTACATTAGGACTTATTTATTTTTCGTTTAGTGAAGGAAGGGAAGCATTTGAAAAAGCAAAAGGTGAAAATTGTGGGTGTGAAAATTGTACTTAAAGAGTGGGGAAACCTGCTTTTTTTGTTTTAAATTTAAAAAGGCAGATTCTATATTTATTTTTATAACTTCCTGATAATATTATTGCACCTACTCTACAGATAAATATTAAATTTACTACCGAAATGCATATTCCGCCATCTTAGACCTCAATTTTTAATGTAAGATTAGCATTGACTTTTATTGTTTCTCTTTTTTTGTATTTTCGTTCATCCAAAACAGGATTCTGAGTGTTCCAAATTTTGTATATTTATTCTGAATTGACTTTGAAATTTAATACCTGTTGGCATAATATATGGTTTAATCATTTTATCTTTACACGCTTTATTTTTTTTAATTCACATTAATTAAATCCATATCATTTTATGATTAAAACTACTCCCCGTATTCTGTTGCTTTTTATTTTTTGTCTTTTCCTGGTTAGTTGGGGTGGAGTTGGTCATAAAATTATAAACAGCAAATGTACAGATTCATTTCCGACCTCTATGTCGGCTTTTAAAATTTGGTCTGATTCTCTATCCATTCATGGTTCTGATGCAGATACCCGTAAAAATGTTGATAAAACTGAAAGTCCCAAACATTATATTGATATTGACTTTTACCCTGAATTTATTACTTCCGGACGAATTGCCTCCACGTATGATTCAATTGTCAGTATCCACGGAGCTCCTTATATTGTAGCTAATGGAAGCCTTCCATGGGCAACCATAAACATGTATGACACCCTGGTTGTCGATTTCAGAAAACATAAGTGGCATAAAGCCATGCTGGATGCGTCCGATCTGGGCCATTATGTGGGAGATGGTCATATGCCCCTTCATCTGACTGAAAATTATGATGGAAGTGTGACAAATCAATCCGGCATCCATTCACGCTATGAAACTACCATGGTGAGCGCTTTTAGTACCGCTCTCAGCAATTATGGCGGTGCAGAGGTACATTCTGTGAGCAATGTCACCAAGTATATATTTGACTATATCTACCTAAATTATCAGTACAAGGACAGCTTACTGGCTGCTGACGTTTATGCAAAAACTATTTCTTCCGATACCAAATCTAGCCTGTACACATCTGCGCTTTGGAGTAAAGCCCAATTTACGACATCGCTTATGCATAATGCCTCACATTCGCTTGCCGAACTGATCTATACAGCCTGGTTAGAAGCGGGAACCCCGCCTTTTGGCATAATAAATGATGTTTCTACTGCCTTTGATAATAAAGTCCTTGCTTTTCCGAATCCAACAACCGGCAGGATAGAACTGACGGGCGATGATATCTTTAAAACTGAAGTCTGTTCTACGACAGGTGCCATACTTGGAAGGTATACAGGTCGGAATGTCGATTTAAGCAACCTGAGCAATGGGCTGTATATCCTGAATATATACGGAAAAGAAGTTCCGTTGAAGAAAGTGAAAATACTGTTGGCTAAATAGTGTGATTTATTTTATTCGTTTAAAAATAATTGGTTCATTTCCTTCTGTAATTGTAAATGTTTAGCATTCCTGAACGTAACTTGATTAAGAAGAATATCTATTTAACAAACTGATTTGTTTTAAACATCTGATTATTTAGTAATTTGAATTGGATTTTATCTGTTAAAAGCTCCTTTTACAGCCCGGACTTTTAAATGGTTATTGAATTCACAGGGACTTTTATTCACTTCCAAAAGAAATCTTTCGCAAAATTGATTCTCAATTTGCCGATACGTATGTAGTAGTTGTTGTACTTTTATTTTTTAAAAGGGCTAAATCCTCACATTGTTTAGAAAATTAATATCGTAAAGTCAACGAATCTGATAGTTCTCATGAATTTGCAACTTGTATAATGATGACAAGTGAATAATGTTGCTATTTAAAACTAATCTGTTAATTGTCATTTTGTTGAATTTACAGATCTTAGTTTATTTATTCTTGCTTTCTCCCAATTTAATCTCAAATCCGTATTCCTGCATACAGTGTTTAATGATAAAAAAAGGTGAGTTTTCCCACTCTTTTTTTATCATTGAACATTTTCATCGTGAAATATGTGAATGGTAAAGTCAAATAATTAATTTAATATTGCTTAATTTAAAGCTAATTTAATATACTGATTTTATATATTCAATCAACTAACCATAATCTTACCATCTGTAGGTTAATAATAAAGTATTGAAAATGTGTGAATTACGTAACTAAAAACAATAGTTTTGTAACAATTACAATTGCGCCCTCCTTACCTTTGTCTTTCATTAATAAAATTATATTTTGAAATTGTATATTAAATATATGGTGAGCAACCGTTGTAAAATGGCAGTTAAGGAAGAATTAAAAAATCTTGGCCTGCACTTCATTGTCGTTGATTTGGGTGAAGTAGAAATAATGGAAGATATTACATACGAACAAAAAGAAAAACTGAAAGTAGGGTTACTGAATTCTGGGCTTGAATTAATGGATGACAAAAGGTCCGTTTTAATTGGAAAAATTAAAAATGTCATTGTCGAAATGATTCATCATTCAGATGAATCCATTAAAATAAATTTTTCAATATTTTTGAGTGATAAATTACATCATGATTATACCTATCTCGCCAATTTGTTTTCCGAAGTGCAGGGAATAACCATTGAACATTTTATTATCAATCATAAAATAGAACGGATAAAGGAATTAATTATTTATGATGAATTAAATATTACGGAGATTGCACATTTGATGAATTACAGCAGTGTCTCCCATTTATCCAACCAGTTTAAGAAGGTAACCGGACTTTCACCTTCTCATTTTAAAAAGCTAAAAGTGAAAAGAAGAAATCCGATTGAAGATATCGGTAATTTATTTTGATTTTACATCATCTTACAAAAAACATACAAATTAATTAATCATCAAAAGTGAATCACTTTTGAACTAAATCAATCAAATAACGAATATTAAAATGAAGAGTCATAAAAAAATTCAATTGTTTCTGGTAGATGATGATGCCTTATTTTTAAAAAACCTGGAAATTGATTTTCAGCAACATTCGGACTATAAAATCGAGACATATGCTACCGGTGAACTCTGTATAGAGAATTTATCGCATAATCCGGATATCATCATATTGGATTATCAGCTCGATGGCATAGAGAAAAATGCCATGAATGGCATTCAAACACTGGATAAAATAAAATCTTTCAATCCGGAGATTCCGGTTGTCATGTTATCATCACAGGATAAAATTGAAGTAGCCATTAATTGCATGCATCATAAAGCATTCGATTATGTAGTTAAAAGCGAAACCGCTTTTTTGAGAATACAGAAAAAAATTAATACCATTCTTAGTTTCAAAGAAATTGAGCGTGAATTGAACTGGTATATGGAAAGAATGTAAGTATATTTTGGCTTGAAAATAAAACAGTGTGAATATTGTAACTTTTTAAATTAGTTGTGTAACTTATCCCTTCATCGGTGGGCATATCTTTGTGGCGTGACAATAAAGTCACAAACTTAAATAAATGTTATATGAAACTCAAAATTGTATTACCGGTTCTTGGATTATTTTTAGTTGGTTTAATGAGTAGTTGTTCAAACCAATTAGATACCAGTATGGCTTCAAAAACTTCCTCAAATGAAAAATCGCATTCTTATTCCACCGTGGAAAATCAGGTTGCCTCTAATCAGTCATCATTGAAGGCTGTCAATCTTGGAATAGCTGGTAATTTTGCGATTTTATCTAAAACCGGTATTACAGATGTTTACAAATCAAGTGTTTTGGGAAATATTGGAGCCAGTCCAATTACAGGTGCTGCTATTTTATTAAGTTGTGCAGAAGTTACAGGAACAATTTATACGGTTGATGCAGCAGGTCCGCTACCTTCAAGTGTTACCAGCCCAAGCATGTTAACAACAGCTATTGGAAACATGGAAACAGCCTATACCGATGCTGCAGGTCGTATTAATCCAAATTTCCTGAATTTAGGTGCCGGTAATATCGGAGGTAAAACGTTGACTCCGGGTTTATACAAATGGACAACAGCACTTATTATCCCAACTGATATTACTATTCAGGGAAGTCCAACCGATATCTTTATCTTCCAGGTAGCCGGAACACTTAAAATGAGTTCAGCTGTTCGAATTACCTTAACAGGAGGTGCACAGGCAAAAAATATCTTCTGGCAAACAACCGGTGCAGTTACTTTAGGAACTACCACCCACTTTGAAGGAAATATTTTAAGTAAAACAGGAATCAATATGCAAACAGGTGCTTCTATCAATGGTAGAATGTTAGCACAAACAGCAGTAACTCTACAAATGAATACTGTTGTTATTCCACAATAAAATATAAAAATTTATTTAGAAAGAGAGACTGCCGAAAGGTTAGTCTCTTTTTTTTAGGAATTTGCTGCGTGGAAATATGATTTCATCGAATTGTTTTTTGCCAATTGCTTCTGATTAAATTTTTAAAATCGTATTTCCCTGGGAAGTCAGTTTTCAGTATTAAAAATGTCACTTCAAAAAAACGGTTCTTTTGCCTGTATTAGTTAAATGGTAGTCAATGATTTGAATATGAATTAGTTTGAAATTTAAAAAACCTGTGATTTTTGCAACTTTTTAAATTAGTTATGTAACTTATCCCTTCAACGGAGGGCATATCTTTGTGGCGTGACAATAAAGTCACAAACTTAAATAAATGTTATATGAAACTCAAAATTGTATTACCGGTTCTTGGATTATTTTTAGTTGGTTTAATGAGTAGTTGTTCAAACCAATTAGATACCAGTATGGCTTCAAAAACTTCCTCAAATGAAAAATCGCATTCTTATTCCACCGTGGAAAATCAGGTTGCCTCTAATCAGTCATCATTGAAGGCTGTCAATCTTGGAATAGCTGGTAATTTTGCGATTTTATCTAAAACCGGTATTACAGATGTTTACAAATCAAGTGTTTTGGGAAATATTGGAGCCAGTCCAATTACAGGTGCTGCTATTTTATTAAGTTGTGCAGAAGTTACAGGAACAATTTATACGGTTGATGCAGCAGGTCCGCTACCTTCAAGTGTTACCAGCCCAAGCATGTTAACAACAGCTATTGGAAACATGGAAACAGCCTATACCGATGCTGCAGGTCGTATTAATCCAAATTTCCTGAATTTAGGTGCCGGTAATATCGGAGGTAAAACGTTGACTCCGGGTTTATACAAATGGACAACAGCACTTATTATCCCAACTGATATTACTATTCAGGGAAGTCCAACCGATATCTTTATCTTCCAGGTAGCCGGAACACTTAAAATGAGTTCAGCTGTTCGAATTACCTTAACAGGAGGTGCACAGGCAAAAAATATCTTCTGGCAAACAACCGGTGCAGTTACTTTAGGAACTACCACCCACTTTGAAGGAAATATTTTAAGTAAAACAGGAATCAATATGCAAACAGGTGCTTCTATCAATGGTAGAATGTTAGCACAAACAGCAGTAACTCTACAAATGAATACTGTTGTTATTCCACAATAAAATTAAAAAATACATTTAAAAGAGAGACTGCCGAAAGGTTAGTCTCTTTTTTTTTAGGAATTTGCTGCGTGGAAATATGATTTCATCGAATTGTTTTTTGCCAATTGCTTCTGATTAAATTTTTAAAATTGTATTTCTCGGATAAATCAGTTTTAAGTATTAAAAATGTCACTTCAAAAAAACGGCTCTTTTGCCTGTATTAGTTAAATGGTAGTCAATGATTTGAATATGAATTAGTTCGAAATTTAAAAAACCTGTGATTTTTGCAACTAAATCTAAAAATTTTGTAACACGCCCCCTAACGTAAGACCATATCTTTGCCATGTGATAATTAAGTCACAAACTTAATAACAGACTGTATGAAACTTAAAATTGTATTACCGGTTCTTGGATTATTTTTGGGAGGTTTAATGAGTAGTTGCAGCACCGAATTAGATTCCAGTATGGCGTCCAAAAGGTCGAATGAAAATTCAGGTACGTCTACCACTTCTGTAACTTCCGCACAAAGTCAGACTGCATTAAAAGTAGTAAATCTTGGAGTTGCTGGCAATTTTGCCATTCTTTCCAAATCAGGAATTACCAATGTTTACAAATCGTCCATAACAGGAGATGTAGGATCAAGTCCAATTTCTGGTGCAGCAATTCTTTTAACCTGCCCAGAAGTGAATGGAAGCATTTTTTCAGTAAATGCAGCAGGTCCACTACCTTGCCGGGTAACAAACCCAAGTATGTTGACTACAGCCGTTAGCAATATGCAGGCAGCATATACCGATGCAGCCGGACGTACTACTCCTTCTTTTTTAAATTTAGGTGCAGGGAATATCGGTGGCAAAACACTGACAGCCGGATTATATAAATGGACTACTGCCTTGATTATTCCAACGAATATCACTATTTCAGGGAGTTCCAATGATGTCTTTATCTTCCAGATTGCCGGTACCCTTAAAGTTAGTTCTGCAGTCAATATCACACTGAAAGGTGGTGCTCAGGCAAAAAATATCTTCTGGCAAACTTCAGGAGCTGTAACTCTTGGTACAACCAGTCATTTTGAAGGAAATATTTTATCTCAGACCGCTATCAATTTACAAACAGGTGCCTCTGTCAAGGGACGTTTATTGGCCCAAACAGCAGTATCGCTTCAAAAGAGCACTGTAGTTATTCCTCAATAAGTAATTTGATTCATATTTTAAAAAGAGACTGCCGCAAGGTTAGTCTCTTTTTTTTGTAAATTGATAAGACCGGACTGTCAACATAGGTGACCAATATGCATACACGCAATATTGATATGATTCAACAGCATGAATATTATCATTTTACAATTTGATTAAAATCTATGTGTTGATAAGTAAGAGGGAGTATTATTATAAATAAATTCTCAAACAATATTGTATATATGTGATTTATGCAACTAATAACCGGAGTTGTATAACTGCTACAGGTAACGGCTCCCTTACCTTTGTTGCGTGATAATTAAGTCACAATTTATACTATATCTCTTATGAATTTTAAAAATGTATTTCCAATTAGTGCAATGCTTTTAGTTGGATTAATGAGTAGTTGTTCAAATCAATTAGACTCGGGTTTATCTTCAAAGAAGTCTTCAAATGATCATTCCGGTTCCGACCATGGAGGTGTGGTTAATCCGGTAGTTCCTCCGGTACAGTCATCAGGCTCATTGGCCACAGTAAATTTAGGTGTATCAGGTAATTTTGCAGTTTTATCAAAATCAGGTATCACCAACGTCTATAAATCCTCTGTAACGGGAGATATAGGATCCAGTCCTATTACCGGTGCCGCCATCCTGTTAACTTGCCCTGAAGTAGCCGGAAGTATCTTTACGGTCGATGCAGCAGGTCCCCTACCATGTCGTGTTACTAATCCAAGCATGCTGACTACTGCAGTTCTCAATATGCAGGCAGCATATACCGACGCAGCCGGACGTACTAATCCTTCTTTTTTAAATTTGGGAGCTGGTAATATCGGTGGCAAAACACTGACCCCGGGATTGTACAAATGGACTACCGCCCTGATTATTCCAACAAATATTACCATTTCTGGTAGTGCCAATGATATCTTTATCTTCCAGGTTGCCGGAACACTGAACATGAGTTCAGCCGTCAGAATTACATTGACAGGTGGAGCACAGGCAAAAAATATCTTCTGGCAGACTTCAGGAGCTGTAACTTTGGGTACAACCAGTCATTTTGAAGGAAATATATTATCTCAGACTGCTATCAATTTACTAACAGGTGCCTCTATCAATGGTAGGTTGCTTGCTCAAACTGCTGTAGCTCTTCAAATGAGTACTGTAGTAATTCCACAATAATGATTTAAAAATTAGTTGATTAAAAGAGGTCGCCGTAAGGTAGACCTCTTTTTTTTTAATAAAGCACTTCGGAATTTAACCCATATGATCAGGTCCTCATATTTGATATTTTATTTTATTTATAAAAATTATATCTCATTTTCAGGTAAATTTGTCTTGAAAATTTAATCGTTAAATTGACGGTGTATGTCACAAAATAAATCATTTACTTGAATCATTGAATATCTGTGATTTATGCAATTAATAGCAGGAGTTGTATAACTGTTGAATGCAGCAATGCACTTACCTTTGCCAAGTGATAAATAAGTCACCTTCTAAAAATTAAACTCATGAAACTGAAATATATTTTTCGCGCAATCTTTATTTTTACAATTGCATTATTTGTATGTATTTCGTTGGATTTTAGTATGATCTCTGCATCTTCAAAATCTTCAGTAATAACTGCACCTTGTAAGAATTCAACTGAAAATTCGGTTGCACAATTAAAAAATGAGAACATTGCAGAAATTTATTGGACAGAACCTGTATTAAATTATAGAAGAGACTTATTGAATTTCAACACCAACATAACTAATGATGAAAATTTCATATCAGGTATTTATGGAATTGCTTTGGAAAAACAATTAATCAAATGTTTGAAGTATTAAATACTCTATTAATTGAACAGATTTAACTTCACTAAAAAGGAGACAGCCGAAAGGTTAGTCTCCTTTTTTTGAATGTTTTTCTGAATGAATTCAACTTAATTAATTGCAATTAATTGAATTGGAATATAGATTAAAAAAATATGCTAATTATTTACAATCAGTGATTTATGTAACTAATAACCGGAGTTGTATAACAGTTGGGGGGTGGGTTGCCGTACCTTTGTCACATGATAAATAAGTCATAAACTAATAATTAAAACGTAATGAAACTTCAAAATTTATTTCCCGTCTCAGCTGTTTTACTGGCTGCATTATTTACAGGTTGTTCTTCAAAACTGGATTCAAACCTGGAGACAGTATCTCCCGGAACACCGGTCAATTCAACCGTTATTGCCGCTGCTGCATCAGTGATATCTCCAGTCGATTTAGGACTGGCAGGAAATTTTGCCATTCTTTCCAAAACAGGTGTTACCGATGTTTATAAATCATCTGTAACGGGTGATGTGGGTTCAAGTCCAATTACCGGTGCTGCCATACTGTT
>Ga0209125_1001139_pt1 | contig 26980 bp, 25 predicted proteins | sample BarGraIncub1131A_FD_184503 | JGI IMG/M metagenome (GOLD analysis project Ga0209125, IMG submission 184503) | Arctic peat soil microbial communities from Barrow, Alaska - Barrow Graham LP Incubations 11-31A (SPAdes) (version 2) | ecosystem: Environmental > Terrestrial > Soil > Wetlands > Peat... | reverse complement strand
TTCTTTGTGGGTTATAACTGCATAACTCACTTAACTTCCCTATGCGCCATCCCAATGGTAAGTCCCCAAAAGGATTATATCGCTCTTGAAAAATCGTTTGAGCCATAGCCGCTAAATTATCATTTATCCTTCATTTAGATAGGAGCTAGATCACATGTTGAATTCACTTAATGAAAAGTATATACTTCACATTATTAGATTTTGAAATGATATGTTTATTATTTTTCTATTTCACGAAAAATTCCGGACGCCATTTCTTTAGTAAGAGTTGATTAATCGATGCATATCATAAGAATTATTTGGGGGACATGTTGATGCCCACACACAATTTCTGTGAAACAGATTTAGAATTTGCAGTTCTCGAGTGGTTCGAGGAATTAGGCTATGAAGTCCTTTTTGGACCGGACATTTCGCCTGAAGGTAGCTACCCTGAGCGCAAGGATTATCGTGATGTCATCCTGGAAGAACGGCTCAAAGCTGCGCTTAGCAGAATCAATCCGTGTTTGCCGAATGAATCGCTTGATGAAGCTTTTAGACAAATCTCGATTCCACAGAATCCGGGCCTTTTAATGAACAACAAGGCTTTTCATAAGATGATTACGGATGGACTGGACGTTCATGTTAAACAGAAGGATGGTCGATACCGGACAGAGAAAGCGTACGCATTTGATCATACCAAGCCGCTGAACAATGAGTTTCTTGTAGTGAATCAGTTTACGATTATTGAGCACGGAGTTGATAAACGCCCGGATGTTGTTGTGTTTGTAAATGGGATTCCGCTTGTAGTAATGGAACTCAAAAGCGCCAGTGAAGAGAATGTAGATATAACTCACGCATATCATCAACTTAAGACGTATCTGAAGAAGATTCCTTCTCTTTTCACTTATAATTCTTTTATGGTTATCAGCGACGGTATCAATGCAAAAGCAGGAACTCTAACTTCCGATGAAGATCGTTTTATGTCATGGCGGACAATTGATGGAGACATGTTGGCTTCGCAGTCGATTCCACAAATCGAAGTACTGATCAAGGGCATGTTCGAGCGAACACGTTTTCTGGATATTATTCAACATTTTGTGCTTTTTCAGGATGATGGAAAAGAGTTATACAAAATATTGGCCGGTTATCACCAGTATCATGCGGTAAATAAAGCAGTAGAAAGTACAGAGCGGGCTACTAAGGATTCCGGTGATCGCCGAATAGGTGTCATCTGGCATACACAGGGCAGCGGGAAAAGTCTGTCCATGGTATTCTATGCCGGAAAACTCGTGATCAACGAAGAACTAGAAAATCCGACTATTGTAGTTATTACGGACCGAAATGATCTTGACGACCAACTTTTCTCTACATTTGTAAAGAGCAAGGATATACTGCGCAGCACACCTGTTCAGGCACAGGATAGAGGAGATCTGCGGGATCTTTTGAATAACCGGACCAGTGGCGGCGTTATTTTTACGACTATTCAGAAATTTGCACCGATGATCAATGAAATCAAAGACGAGTGGGATACGAACCTGCTAATGGTTGCGGATGAACCTTTTCAATATGGGGAAACACCTGTACTTACTGACCGCAAAAATGTCATAGTCATAGCGGATGAAGCACACCGAAGCCAATATGGGTTTGGTGCAGATGTCGTACAGAGTGCAAACGGTGCCGATGTGAAATACGGTTATGCCAAATATATGCGTGACAGCCTTCCTAATGCCTCCTACATCGGGTTTACCGGTACACCAATAGAACTTACAGATAAGAATACGCAGGCTGTATTTGGAGAGTACATCGACGTATATGACATGACCCGTGCTGTTGAGGATGGTACAACAGTTAAGATCTTCTACGAGAGCCGCATTGCAAAACTTGAAATATCAGAAGCCCTGCGCCCCAAGATCGACCCGTCCTATGATGAGATTACAGAGTATCAGGAATATACACAAAAAGAACAGCTAAAGAGTAAATGGGCGCGTCTCGAAGCCATCGTCGGAGCCAAAGAACGTGTCGAGCAAATAGCCAAAGATATTGTGACCCATTTTGAAACCCGCGAAAAGGCTCAGGAAAACGAAGGCGGCAAAGGTATGATTGTTGCGATGAGCCGACGCATAGCTGTTGAACTATATGATGCTATCATTACTCTTCGTCCGGAATGGCACAGCGACGATCTGATGAAGGGAAAAATCAAAGTTGTCATGACTGGCAGTTCTTCTGATCCGGATTTTTGGCAGGCACATATTGGCTCAAAAGCCACGCGTGAAACGACAGCCAAACGTTTCAAAGATCGAAGAGATGAACTCAAACTCGTTATCGTCCGCGATATGTGGCTAACCGGCTTCGATGTTCCCAGTATGCACACAATGTATATTGATAAGCCTATGAGCGGCCATAACCTCATGCAGGCTATTGCCCGCGTCAACCGCGTCTTCAAGGATAAACAGGGAGGACTCATAGTAGACTATATCGGAATTGCCGAGAACCTCAGAGACGCCTTATCTCAGTACACAGACAGTGACCGCGGAACGACAGGCATCGATACAGATATGGCCGTTCAAATGCTTCTGGAAAAGCACGACATGATCAAAGAACTTCTCCATGGTCATGATTACTCCAAATTCTTCACAGGTAAGCCCAGTGAAAAAATGAGGGCTATTGCAGAGACCATGGATTACATAATCGGATTGCGTGAAGAACGCAAAAACGATTATCTTATGTTAGCCAGCGAGCTTGCCCAAGCATACTCGTTATGTGCCACAACGCCTGCCGGAGAGCAGCTTAACACCGAAGTCGGATTCCATAAAGCTGTCAAAGCAGGCATTATCAAAATGCTCGTCATCGACGGCAAAACAAAAACTACAAGCCAACTCGACAAAGAGCTCAGCCAATTGATCTCCAAAGCCATATCTTCTAACGAAGTCATCGATATCCTGAGTTCTGTCGGCCTTTCGAAACCAAACATTGCCATTCTGTCCGACGAATTCTTGGAAGAAGTTCGCGGTATGAAGCAAAAAAACCTGGCTCTCGAACTTCTTAACCGGCTCTTAAAAGGCAGCATCCGGACATTCTCCCGCCGTAACCTCACACAATCCAAGAAATTCTCCGAGCTACTCGATGCATCACTCAGAAAATATCAGAACCGCACAATAGAAACTACCCAGGTCATTATGGAACTAATCGAGCTCGCTAAAAAAATCAGCGAAGCCGAAAAACGCGGTGAGAAGACAGGTCTCACTCCTGACGAACTAGCCTTCTATGATGCCCTGGCAGAGAACGAATCAGCCCGCGACGTAATGGGCGACGACATCCTCATGCAGATCGCAAAAGAGCTCACAGCCTCCATCAAAAAGAACATCAGCGTTGACTGGAGCATCCGCGAATCTGTCCAAGCCAAAATGAAAATGACCATCAAACGCCTGCTCAAAAAATATGGTTATCCGCCGGATAAGACAGCAAGTGCAGTGAATGTAGTCATGGAGCAGACGATGCTGATGTGTAAGTATGAGGTTGGGTGATAAGTTCATAATGTTATTGGTTTTGTGAATTAAATAACAAAAATTGACAAAATGAAGCTATTATTAGGAGGAGAAAATGTTGCCAACAATACAGTTCATTGCAGCAGAAAACAAATTGAATATAAAGAAAGATATTATATTTTCATATAGCAGCTTAGGGGAGCCGAATTCGCTAGATGAATTTGATATAAACGTTATTGACTTATCATCTAAACTTATTTGGCAAAATATGGGAGCTAATATCGATTCAATTAATTGCGCAAATGATTTTACAAATCTTAATACTATGATTAGAAAATCAAACAGAACAAAAATATTAATTCTGTTGCCACAAAACATTCAATTCAAATATCATTATCTATCTTTTAATAGTAATTATTCACAATCAAAAGAACTTAAAAACACGCTAACGAAAGTATGTGCTATTTTGTCTTTGCTTATTCCAATACCAAACTATTCTTTAGTTTATGAACCAACTAAAACTAAAATTAGGAATACTGAACTCGTTGCCTCGTTTTATTTTGGTATTGGAGACGTGTTGACCAAATCAATTATGAGCAATAAAGAAACTACAATTCTGATTGGTAATGTTTTTGTCTCTACTCTCTGTGTCAATTCATGTGATGATTTACTTTCATTATTAGAAGAAATTAAGATTGTTCAAAATAGCGAAATAGTTCCGGATTGGCTTTCTGAAATACATATGTTTGATGACGTACAACAAAAAGGAAAAATCGATGAACAGATGGAAATAACTAGGGTTGCTGCAATAACTATTGAAGCTGCAACAAAGCAACTTGCGATAAACAACAGGTATAAGTCGATTTTGTACACTACTGGGGATGAGTTGGCAGATGTTGTTTTTGAAATATTACAATTAATGCTAAAATATGATCTGTCAGATTTTAAAGATGTAAAAAAAGAAGATTTTTGTATTAGACTTCCCGGGTGTACTTTTATTGGCGAGATAAAAGGAGTAACGCCGAATATTAAATCAAGTAATATTACTCAACTTGATGTTCATTTTCAGAATTATATGGATAAGTTAGATGAAGAGGGAAAAATAGAAATTGTAAAAGCATTATTGATAATAAATCATCAAAGGACCAAACCGCTTGAAAGCCGTGAGCCTGTTAATGCAGCTCAAATTGCTTTAGCGGAAAGAAATGGAAGTTTAATCATTGAAACAGTTACACTTCTTAAAGTTCTCGAAAAATGTAACGCAGGTGAATATAATACAGAGAAGATAACAGAAATATTTAGTAATAACGTTGGACTTTTATCAATTGCTTACTAAAATTCGCTGTCAGCGAATTTTAGTATTGACAGTGAGAACTATTTTTGATATAGTGTGGTTACAGCATAAAGATACCCCAATAGATAATGTGTTGAGGTATCTGGTCATCTCCCCTAATTTGAAGTGCTCAATGCGCTTGAGGAGTATTTAAAAGTACTCTACCCAAACGGGGGCTACATGTGGCATGACCGGCCGCACGTCGCCACCGAACCGCCCAGCTGGGAGCTTGGGCGGTTCCCAATGAAATTAGATAGGTCGTTCTGTATGCACCAACTCTTTCCTGGGAGGAAGCCATCTACAAAATCTAATGGCTTCAGAAGAGGTGCCTATGAAAAAGGCAAAAAAAATGCTTGTCATGCAGAACACTCCCGGTTACTCACGGACCCCAGGGACAACTCAAAGGAAACGATTTCATCCGAGGCAAAAATGGTTCAAATTTTTGTTTAAGACAATCGAACATCTCTGGATGTTGTATCAAATCATTCAGTGGATACTTGAGTTTTTCAAGAAGACGTGAGGGAAAGCTTACAGAGCGGGAAACCTATCTAGTTTTTGCTTATTATGCCTTGTGCTTTATATATTCTATGTAACAGGAAGGATCTGATAACATGATTGGTGATACAATAAAAAAATTAAGAAGGATTTATGGATTTTCGGCAAGTGAAATGAGTAAAAATCTTGAAATTTCACCAAGTTATTTTTCAGAAATCGAGAACAATAGAAAACAACCTACGTTAGAGTTGTTAAACAGATTTTCGAAAATATTTGATATTAGACTTTCGTCACTGATACTACTTTCTGAGAACCTAGATGAAGAAGATGGTAAGAAAGGCAATATTATTGCACGAAATATGATGATGCATTTGATTGATGATATGTCAAAAAAGGCGAGAGAATCAGATGAGCAAATTACGCGGTAAGCATCCAATTAATCAGTGTGCCCTATATAAGTGTAGAAGCAAGAAGAGGCTATGGCATCTACTTGAAGCTGAAGATGCTATGTTTATTCATGCGGTTGAAAGTATACGAAAGTACCATTCCTTTAATATTGAAAAAAAAGGATCTGATGAAAAACGGAAAATAACGGCACCAGATTCGGAGCTGAAGTATCTTCAATCAAGAATTCTCAAATTACTGCAAAGGATTGAACGCCCATCTTGGCTAGTCTCGGGAGAGAAGGGCAAGTGTTATATTGACAATGGACGTGCGCATATTTCCTCAAACTACATGTTAACAATTGATATTAAGAAATTTTATGACAATTGTACGAGAGAACCGGTATACCGATTCTTTATTGATTCAATAATGACAGCTCCAGATATAGCAAAAATACTTACTGATATTGTTACCTATCAGAACGGAATACCGACTGGCTGTCCAACAAGTCAGATGATGGCTTATTATGCGTACCAGAAAATGTTTGATGAGATAGCTCAAAGATCTAGTAGCTATGGGTGCATATTTTCGCTTTACGTTGATGATATGACATTTTCTAATGAGGTGCGTTTTGATTATCGAAAGCTGTCAAATGAAATAGATATAATTCTACGAAAATATGGCCACAAACCCAAATATAGAAAAGTTCGATATTACTCTAAATCCGATTATAAGCCTGTAACTGGAACAATAGTGACTCCATGGCATACGCTGATTGTGCCTAATAATTTACAAGAAAAAGTATATAGAAATTTTCAGAAAATTAAGAAGATTGATTCGAATACTATCATAACAAAGAAAACTAGAAAAGAAATAGCATCATTGAAAGGTCAAATCCAAGCAACAAAGAACATTTGCCCTGAGCTGTTCCCTGAAATTGATAGACTCGTAAAGAATATAGCACTGTTAACGAAACAATGATTCTTTTGAACTGTCCTATTTTAGAGATAATAACTCGATTTCATGTTGTGATGTTTTGCCCTGAATAGCAGGGATGACGTAGAGATAATTCTGAATAGATTTGAATGAAATTCCGTCAAAATTCCGTCATTTTTAAAAAACGTCTTGTTTGTAATGGATTTCTGACAAACAAAAAGCCAGCATCCCCTAGAGGCTGTAGGCTTATCGTTTGGAGCCGATTAACGGATTCGAACCGTTGACCTGCTGATTACAAAAAATAGGAAGGGTCTTTTGGAGTGTTGTGCGGTTTGCTGTAGATGGCTGAAAATAGGGCGTTTTCGGGGTTTTAATCGCAATATCTTTTGGTGGATATTTGTGAGTTTGAACATAGATTATGTTCAAATTATGTTCAAGCCAATTGTTTGCATATTGTGAATGTCATTTGGTATTTTGAACAGATACTATTTTTTATACATTGTATCAAGGGTCTCCCATAATAATGAAACAATAGCATCAAATGGAATATCCGCTGCATATGAATATTGTTTTTGATATGCCCGCCAGACCTGATGTAGCTCGGGACTTATCTGGATTTGCTGCAAATAGACAAAATACTGTTCAAGATAATTTCCCGTATGACGCTCTTGTGTCTTTTTCTGAAGTGCTTCACGGAGATCGGAAAAAAGAACTTCCGATTTTTTCATTTTCAGAAGTGTATAAATATCATAATAGTCTCTCGCTCTCGTATTCGAAATATTGCGAGCCAAAATGGATTCAATTTTTTCAGCCAATATTGTTTGCAGATTATAAGCTTTTACCGATATAGAACGGTCCTCAAACATCAATTTGAAGTTATAGTCGATCTCTCGCGGAGTAATAACATCGCCTGTTGTCAAATCAACCTTCAATTTGACCCGCATGGTAAAGAATTGAGCTTCTATGGTCATTCGGAAGTCTTCATACAGGCCTTCTTCGTGAATGTTTTTGATATCATTCAGTTGAAAGACCACATGATCATCCAGTTCAACTGACATGATTTCTTCCATCATGTCCCGGACGGTCATCTCGCTCACCGGAACTCCTTTGATCGTTGTATCCAAATCCATTGTGCTTCGGAGATCAACACCAATCATCGAAGCTATTAGAAAGCCGCCTTTGATAATGAACATTTCTTGGTAACGACTTGCTGCTATCCTTTCCAGGAGTCTTTCCATCATGTAGTAATTGATGAGTGTATTAGCTGGAATTCCGTCTTTCTTTTCCTTGTTTCTCAGCCAATCCTTCAATTGTTTGGGGCTGTTGATACTCATCTAAGCACCTCCATGTATTGGCGAACCGTATCTCGAATGTGAAAAAGCTCGGCATAATTCATGAGTTCCTGCAACTTTGCATCGGGTCTTTTCATGTAGATTTTAACTGCAGAAAGGACTTCATCCCGATCCAGTTCGTCGATTTTTCGGATACAGTCGCAAATTGTGCGCTCAGCATTATATACTGTCAGAGTATTTCCATATGCAGATAAGACAGTTGATTGACCCTTCTTCCAGAGACTTTCTTTAAGATAAAAAAAGCGATAGCGGGATGACTCAGTTAATAGGGCGTTATTCCACCCTGATGGAATTGTAAAACTCAACTTTACAGGATTCCTGTCGGAAAGCTGATGAAGATAGAGAGCTGTATCCATGGAATAAACACCCTGAGAACAACGATACTGTGTTACAAGAAAGGGATCTTCCAAGTGTTCTGCATCCATGTACAGGCCGTGAGCAACTCGCTCTAAATCACCGCTTTTTACAAGGCGCTGTAGGACTTTTGTATCCATATCCATTTGACGTACATCTTTTGCTCGGATAACGCCATTATTTTCAAGAATATAGTTCAGAACTCTATCTTTGTCGGTCATTGTCATCACCTTCTGCTATGTCTTTTTATTTCGTATAAAGATTACCATGTACGAAGAAAAAAGACAATAGAGGGGTTCTGCTAAGGCAGCAGAAGAGGAATAGAGGATGATCGGGTTATCCAATCGGATCTTTCTGCAGAAGTTACAGACAGTTTGTGCGTTTTCATTTTCATATAGGCCTTCACAAACTTACGGGTATTCAAATTAAGACAAAGGAATAGAAACAAATAATTGACGAAGATCTCAGCATGTAATATGATGTTTATAAAATCTATTTGCATATATTCGAAAATACAAGAAGAGGCAACAAGCAAATGGCCAATCAAAAAGAACTCTATATACTTCATGCAGATTTCTGCAAATTCATGGCTAATCCTAAAAGGATAGAAATACTTTTTCTCCTTGGAGAAAAAGAAATGTGTGTAGATGAGATCGCCTCGGCAATGGAGGTTAAGGTGCCCAATATTTCGCAGCACCTGGCAGTAATGCGTGAAAAGGGTGTTGTTGAGGTTAGGCGCGATGGCAACAAAATGTATTATTCGATAGCCAACCCTAAAACTCTTCAAGCGTGCATCATAATGAGAGAAGCTATGGTCGAACAGATGGAAAAACAATACGACATGATTAAATCATTAAAATAGAGAGAGGTAATGGTTATGAAGGTAGGGTTAATCAGATGTTTGCAGACGGAGGATATGTGTCCTGCAACGACATGTATTAAAGTTATGAATACAAAGAAACTTGCATTCGAAGGTGTTGAAGAGGACATCGAAGTAATCGGGGTAAATACCTGTGGCGGCTGCCCCGGTAAAAAAGCGGTGACCAGATCAGCTGAGATGGTGAAACGCGGTGCCGATACAATTGTTCTGGCTTCCTGCATTACAAAAGGGAATCCTATAGGTTTTGCATGCCCGCACGCAGAACAGATGAAAGCTGCAATTAAGAAAAGGCTTGGAGACGAAATTACAATTATTGACTATACTCACTAACCACTGCAACCGGACTTGTTTGAAAGGAGAATCATGTGATCTATCTTGATTACAATGCAACAACACCAATAGACAAAGAAGTCGCAGATGCGATGCTTCCCTATCTATATGGAAATTTTGGCAATCCTTCCAGCGCCCATGCCTTGGGAGTTACTGCAAAAAAAGCTGTTGATCATGCAAGGAACCAGGTGGCTGCCTTACTGAACGCTTCGGCGGAAGAAATTATTTTTACCAGCTGCGGGAGTGAATCAAACAATACGGTGTTGAAGGGTGTTGCCCACACTTACAAAAGCAAAGGCAATCACATTATCACGTCTCAAATTGAGCATCCTGCCATTCTTAATCCGTGCAAGTATTTAGAAGGCCTCGGGTTTGAAGTTAGTTACGTCCCGGTTGATCAATATGGAATGGTGAATCCTGCAGATGTAGAGAATTCAATCACCGAAAAAACCATTCTTGTATCAATCATGCATTCGAATAATGAGACGGGCACGATTCAGCCAATCAAAGAGATTTCTGAAATATGCAGTAAACATCATGTCCTATTTCATTCTGATGCATCGCAGTCAATTGGGAAAGTGCCGGTCGATGTCAAAAGCCTTGGGGTGGATTTTTTGACTTTAGCTGGTCATAAACTGTATGCTCCCAAAGGTATTGGCGCGCTATACATTAAAAATGGAATCCATATTGAGCCGTTGATTCATGGCGCAGGTCACGAAAGCGGCAGACGGGCGGGAACTGAAAATATCATTCTCGAAGTAGGGCTTGGCAAGGCTTGTGAAATTTTAATGTCTGCGAAGAATAACACAGACGTCAAAGAACTAACTGACTACTTTTTCAGAAGGATCAAGGAACAATTCGGCGATATAATCCAACTCAACGGACATCCTGAAAAGAGGCTTCCAAACACACTCAATATTAGCTTTATTGGATATAACGGACATGAGGTTTTAAATCGTCTTGTTGATACAGCTGCCTCAACAGGATCTGCCTGCCATTCCGGGATGACATCCATATCTCCGGTTTTAAGCGCAATGGGAGTTACAAATGAAGTAGGACGGGGCGCTGTACGATTTAGTCTTGGAAGATATACGACAAAAGATGAAATAGATATTGTTGTGAATAATCTACACAAAATTATAGCGGTGGAGTGATTGACTACAGGATTTGAAATCAACCTTGACGTATAATCGAAACAAAAGGGTATGAAAAGCCTAGAGCTCTTTGATGTGGATCTGCGTAATTTTACTTTGACTTTTACCTGATTTACTTCTTCCCTGTTCAATTTTTCCGGATTGTGTATAATAATTTAAACGAACACACACCTATCTGATATAAATAACTGTATTTATAACCGGATTTTAATCTTAAGTCAGGATGAGACAACAATGAGAGTAACTAAAAGAAGGACTTTTCGTGTCATAACTATAATTGCCTTAATTATTTTTATTGCTGCAGGCAGCCTTGCAGTTTCTGACGCTATTACAGAACCTGATGCACATATTTCGCCTGACTATCCCCAAATTAATATTGAACAGATTTTATCAAAGAAGCAGTTAACCGAAGCGGATTACAAAACGCTTTTTTATCAAACAGGTCTGGGCAAACCTTCGATTGACGAATTAAGAAAAGAATCACCTGAATCTGATAATACTATCCTTGATTTTCAAAATAACTTTTTTAAGAAAATTAACTACAAATGCGAAAAAAATAGTCCGATTTCTAAAGAAGAGTCAGTAGTTGATGAAAAAGGGAACGTAATAAATGGAACTGAACTTGCACCTCTGCACAACGGCTATATATTGATTACAAAATCTTCACATATATTCGGGTGGAGAAATGGTCATGCCGCCATAATTGTTGATGCAGCAGAGGGGGAAACACTGGAGTCAGTTGTACTGGGAACGAATTCACTTGTACAACAAACGGAAAAGTGGAAAAACTACCCCAATTTTATGCTTTTTCGAATCAAGGATACTTCTGAAGAAATGATGAATGAAATTTCACAGTCGGCACTCACAAATTTGAATGACATTCCTTATGATTTCACAGTTGGTGTTTTAAGTCAGAAATACCAATCTGCTGGTGAAATAAAAGGGACACAATGTTCCCATCTTGTTTGGGAAGCATTTAGGTTATTCGGATTCGATCTGGATTCTGATTCAGGTATGATCGTTACGCCGAAAGACATTGCCAATAGCCCGTTATTAGAGGTTGTACAGGTATACGGAGTAAATCCGGCGGATATTTGGCCATAGAAAAGATGGATTTATGTATTTTTAAATAGAAATATTATTGTTATAGAAAAATAGGTATTGTTATGAAGACAGGCAGTGATTTTGATCAGACAGAAGATATTTTCAAGGATATTTTGGTGCAACTGAGTGATGAAGAAATACGTCAGGAAATTATAACTTATCATACCGAACATGCGTCTGTGGGGCTAGTTTTTCTGCAGGTTTGTTTTACTGATGCAGAGAATAAAATAGTTCTATATAACTTTACTTCTTATGAGAAAGATGGATTTAAAAAATGGATTTTAGATGGTTCCAATGATCCTGACCAGAAAAATCTGGAATACAATATGTCCGATTATGCAACGGCATATGCTGAGTGATGTTTTATTGATCTTAAAGAGATACAAAATTGATCCGTTAAATTATGTTCAAAACGACAGTTCAGCCCTGAAAAACTCGTATTTTTGGACAAACAAAAAGCCCGCATCCCTTACAGGCTGTAGGCTTATCGTTTGGAGCCGATTAACGGATTCGAACCGTTGACCTGCTGATTACAAAAAATAGTCAGTGGTCTTAGGGGCTTTGGGTGGGTTGCTGTAGATGGCTGCAAATAGGGCGTTTGCAGGTTTTATGACGTGCTATTTTTTGGTGCGTATTTGTGGATTTGAACATAGATTATGTTCAAATTATGTTCAATCCAACTGTTTGAGAGCAAAAAGAAAAATTAGCTGATTTGCAGAGGATTGCTACAATTTTCAGGTAGGTTTTTCCGTGGACATATCGTAATTGCGATTTTGATTTTCACCTTGTGCTTAGAGCCGATTTCTTTCAGTCATTCTCTTAGGATCTCTCTTATCTGAGAGGCTTTAAGATTCAATACTTCCATTGCTTCTAAACTTGTAATAGTATCATGGGTTTTCAAGTAATCCATAATATATATGTAATATGAGTTCGTTATCGCCGGTTTGTCGCCGGTTATCGCCGGTTTGTCGCAAGCTAACAGGTCGACTTTATTTGACTGAATATTTGGAATTATTGACGTGATTATTATATTTTTTTTAAAGTATGAAGTTAAAGAATAATATATCGCAGACATAATTATGATGCTTTTATGCATAATAGAAGCATGATATTGTAAAAATTAAGGTCGATATACTAATATGAGGGTCAAATGAAACTGCTCACATTACATGAAACACAAGAACTTAAGGTTTTGTTGCAGCAAGCAAAAGGTCTAGAGAAAACAATTTCAGAAATATTAAACCAACCTTCAACAGGACCCAATGATAATCTTGGAAAATACACATCTTACAAACAAATGGCAGTGCTTTACAATGAGCTAGCTGAGAGAATGACCTCATATGTTATGCAATTTGTTTATTAGGCCAGCCGGCATGTTTGGTGACTAAATATTGGTTTTGTCACGGTGCTTCCTAACTGCACCCCCTGCATAGGCTCCCCAACATGATATGCCGATTAGCAAAATTATATATAGAAAGAAATAGGGATTGAGTTCGGTGAGGGTAAAAATAAGCAGAAAGAATGCTCCCGGCAAACTGAGAAAAAGACCCCATTGCCACGAATACTTAAGAAATATAAATCCCCACAAAGCGCTGAAAATAGCGTAGATCACCAAAATTATACCGATGGCCACTAAACGTTCGTTAAGAGGACCGTCGGAGAAAACCGAATTAAAAACACCAAAAAAACCGATCAAAATACCTAAAGCTATAGCCATAGTGATACCTAAAACGTTTTTCATAGCTTTTCCTCCATTCTTGATGAAAAGTTGAGTTAGCCATAAATTTATGCGTAGCTATGCAATCCGGGCTAGAGCATGTTGACTCCGAAGAAGGTGAAAAGCACGATTATAAAACCAATCACCACTAACCACGCATAAGATAGTGAGCCTCCAAGTCGTTCAACGAGGGTACTGGTTCATTCATATGCCGCCCTGACATAAAGCCTTCTTATTACAACCAATAATTCTTTGCCACGGATTTGACACCGATTATTCTTTGCTATGCGATTAAAAGCTCCTGCTGGAACCGCCGCCGCCGCCACCACCGCCGCCACCGCTGAAACCGCCGCCGCCGCCTCCACCGAACCCGCCGCCTCTTCCTCCGCGCCAGAAAAACAGGAGGAGGAGAAACTTGGTGATCTTGCCGTGCAGGAATATCCAGTCACAAATCAATAGGATGACTATGAGGCCAATAGTGATCAGAGAAAGCGGACTGCTGCTCCCTGAAGTATCTGCCGCAGAAAGAGGTGTCGCCTGCTCGATGGCGGCCAGGTCCAGGCTATACTCAGCTGCAACCTCCTGAAGAATTGCCAGATAACCGTTCTTGATGCCGGAGTCAAAATCATCGATTTTATAGTAGGGCAGCATATATTCATCCTGGATGCGGCCGGACTTTCCGTCGGGCAGCCGACCTTCCAGGCCATAGCCGACTTCGATCCGGCTTTTTCTGTCACCGACAGCAAGCAGGATGAGTACTCCGTTGTTTTTGACTTTGTCACCAATCCCCCATGACCGCAGCATATCCAGGGAATAGGTTTCTAATACCTGGCCTTCCAGACTGTCAATGGTTACGACTACGATCTGGGCACCGGTTTTTACTGCCAGGGCTGCACTGTCCTTCTGGATCATTTGCTTCGTAGTATCTGATAACACACCTGCAAAATCATTGATATAAAAGTCAGCAGTTGGATTGGGAACCGCTGAGGCAGCTAAGACCGGAGCAGCAAACAAAACCAGCAGGATAAGCAGAACCAGTGGGGTAATGAGTTTTTTCATAATACTCCTCAAACATGCTATATGATATACAGCTCAAAACAAGCTGGAAAATAAACGGTCCAAAACATACTATAAAATAATCGGTTCGGTCTTCCTCATGCAAGCAACCTCGCAGCAGTGAAAGTCTAGAACGACACCGTCGGCACAGTCTCCGTTCCAGGCGCAGCCTGGAAGTATTCCGCTTCCGAAAATCCGAACAGACTGGCTATCATGACGGTTGGAAAACTCTTGATCGAAGTATTATATGTCTTAACCAGATTGTTGTAATCGATTCGGCTTACGGCTATTCGGTTCTCCGTACCGGCCAGCTCATCAGAAAGCTGACGGAAATTAGCATCGGATTTCAGTTCCGGATAATTTTCCACGATGACAAGAAGCCTACCAAGTGCGCCGGAGAGTTCTGTGTCTGCGGTTGCTTTTTCACCGACGGTCTGTGCGCCGGCCAGCTTGGCCCGGGCAGAAGTGACACTGTCTACAATCGCCTTTTCCTGTGTGGTAAATCCCTTGACGGATGCGACCAGATTTGGAATCAAGTCGGCGCGCCGCTGCAGTTGGGCATCAATATTTTGAAAGGATGTCTTGACTGCTTCTCTTTGGGCAACCAGACCGTTGTATGAGCCAATCAAAGACATGGCAAAAATCAGGACGACCACTGCGATGACAATAAGTGCTATTATACCTTTTTTCATAGTAAAACCTCCATTATGTTCGCGAAGAATAGGGCGTTCGCAATTGTTTTCTATTATTTTAACATGATACTTCATTCAAAGGAATGAAGTATCATACATTCAAAGCGTCTGCGGAACGGATGCTGAATCTGATCAAGCCCAGTCGGACACAGGAAACTTTGAGAAAATGGTCGTTATTATATCGATGATGCTGAACATGTCCAGAATATGCTTTCTTCCCTTAGCATAATAGGATCATACAAAGATTGTTTTATACATCAGTCACCAGCTTCAAAACCTGCCAGTGCGATGCATGTTATGAACCGGATTCGGAATGCTATTTTTGAAAGAAGCAATGCCCCTGAAGCTTTTCAGAAATTTGAGTCCTCAAAGAATCGATCAGACATTTTTATCGGATCAACATCGAAAAGAGTTATAATATATTCTGTAAGGGGTATAGATTTTTGCTTGCCTGACCCTACATTCATTGAGCAATCATCTCAACCTATCGTTGAAATTCCAAAGAAAGGCACCTGCATGAAATACTCTAACAATGCTTTTCCCGATATTTGCATAACTCGACATCGTGAAAACCAGCGCATTCTTATAAGTTCAATTCTTGTTTGGACCGTCATCGCGGCTTCCTGCTTGTCAGGCTGCAGCACGACAGATAGAGTGACTACAAACAGCGGCAACCTGATCAGTTCAAATACTCCGACTGAAAAAAAGATAGATAGTCAGACTTCCGATAATTTTCAGATAGGTTTTTCCGTGGACATAACGTAATTGCGATTTCGATTTTCTCCTTGTGCTTCTAGCAGCTTTCTTTCAGTCATTTCTCTCAAGATCTGTCTTGTCTGAAAGGCTTTAAGATTCAATACTTCCATTGCCTCAGAACTAGCAATAGAACCATGGGTCTTCAAGTAATCCAAAATACATATGTAATTTGAGTTCGTTATCGCCGGTTTATAGCCGACAAATACTTGTTTGGAAGCTGAAAAATCTTATTAATCAATATGGGCTTATCTGGTAACGTAAAAGTGGAAACGGGAAACCTTGAGACAGATAATGAGAAAGAGCTCAGGACTAATAAACTCCAAGCACAGCAAAGTTAATTATTTATTAACTAAAGCGGGTTGGTTTTACTTGATAGGAGCATAAAAAACGATCAAAAAATTCATACTGATTGAAGGCTAAAATCAGAAAATCGTTCGGTATATTTCGGTAATTTTATGTTCTATCAAAAACATTTTTGTAAAAATTATGTTCAAATTATGTTCAAGTCAATTGGTGGTGTAGCCGAGAGATACGTTTGAAAAAAACTGATACATTGGAAAGTTCTATTTGATGCCCAAATCAAGTTTACTCCGGCAGAGATAGAATACCGATTGAACTGGAAAATTCATGAAGAGTATCAATCAAGTCAGCAAAGGATATCTCCGCTGCGTATACATATTCTTTTTGGTATACCTTCCAACGTCTTTCAAGTTGCGGGTCAATCGAAATGGATTGAATGACTTGTTCATAAGGCAGGAGCAAATCCAGACTCTTTCGTTTGACAGCTGTCATTGTGATAGCCTGCCGCAACGTTTGTATATTGATCTGTGCTGATTTTAATCGATAAAGTACATGCAGATCGTAATAATCACGAATGCGAGTATTCAAAACTGATCTGCGGATAATGGTTTCGTATTTCTCAGCAAGAATGGTTTCTATTGGATAAGCCAAAACAGATATTTCATTTTCTTGAAACATGAGTTGGTACGTAAAGTCGATTTCTCGCGGTGTGATCGCATCTCCTGTAGTAATGTCTATTTTCAAAGGGGCAGAAATTGTATCGTACCTGGCGATGAGGGATACTCGAAAACCACCATATGCATCATCTTCGCGTATTGGCTCAGTCTTAGTAAATTTGAATGCAATTCCGTCATCAATATAGATTAGAAAAATCTCCTCAAATGCCTTCAATAATAACTCTTCGCTGAGCGGAAGATTACGAAGCGTTGTGTCCATGTCCATCGTTGACCTGCTGTCCAATCCGATGATAGCACTGATAAGCATCCCGCCTTTCAGTACAAAATTCTTACTGTACTTTGAGAGTGAAATTCTTTCTAGTAGTCTTTCGAGCATATAGTTCTGTAATAGTGCGGCAGAAGTTACAGACAATTTATTCGCTTCCATTTTCATATAGGCCTTCATCTGCATTGCATTGGAAAATTTCATAAAAGCACCTCGAAATATGTTCGAATCGCCGACTCAATTCGAAGCAGTTTTGCATATTCCATGAGTCGGGTCAGGTTCTTATCCGGTCGTTTTGAAAATAATTTAAGTGCGGCCGTAACAACCTGATAATCCATTTTATCTTTATTACGGACAACATCACAAATTGTTTTTTCAATATTGTAAACAGGTACGATAAATCCATTTGGAGAGGCAATTGTTGCAATACCGGCTGCATAGATGACTGGGATGCTTTTTTTGATTTCAAGATTTTCAACATTGGAAAGATGAGTGGCATTATAGGACGAAGGTAAGGTCACTGTATATTTTAGCGGGGTGCGATCCGAAAGATCATGTAGAAATAAAGCCGTTCCATGAGAGTAAACAGCTTTGGGACACCGGAAATGAATTTCAGCAAATTCATCAAGTATTGTGCCCGGTAAAACATAGATACCTGGCTGGACTCTTTTGAGTTCGCCGGATTCTGCCATACGGGTCAAATATACACGCGGAATTCCAATTTGCGTTACGTCTTTGGACGTAATGACTCCATTGTGCTCACTTGCGAATTCAATTAATTCTTTGTCGGTCTTGTTCACAGGACATCACTCCTTTGTTACTGACTCGCTTATGATTATAACATAAGAAAGCGAAATAGTAACAAATTATGTTTTATTTCCTAGATGAATTGGAAGTTCTTGCGCGTGAAGTGGTTTATGTCTCGGACGGCCGTTACTCTTACCGGAACTCTTTTGATCGTTGTATCAGAATCAGTAAATTTTTTGATTAAAGCAATCGATGTCGACAAGTGCCGATAAGTGCCGATAAGTGCCGATAAACTGATAAAGAATTGCACTTCTAGGTTTATTCGGAAATCTTTATAATGACTTTCTTAGCGAACAAATTTTGTATAAAACGGATGAAAGATGTCATGAAAAAATAAATCATAACTATATTTTGTTGGTCATTTTCAGCCTTCAAATATGTCTTTTCATTTCGTATAGGGACTGTCCCGTACGAAGAAAAAAGACAAGATATTCAGTTAAGGCAACAGAATATGTAGATATTTTGATTTATCGCCGGTTTGTCGCCGGTCTTCGTCGATTTATCGCCGGTTATCGCCGATTTATCGCTGAAAAATAATTGTTAGGCAGCTGACAAATCTTGTTAGTCATTGTGAGAAGACTATATTATGGAACTCGATCTGAGTTGTATCGGGATACAGGTTGTTGCAAATTTTGCGACAGCTCAAATGTTTATAAGCATTTTGCTATCTACAGTCATAATCTGTGTAGAATGATTTATAATTGTCTTTGATAATTTGATGAAAAGTATTTATATATCATCTTTATGAGACTTTGGTTGTTTGAATAATTGCTGTTATCGCAACGTTTTATGTGAGTAGAAATAAAATTCTAGGCATCTGTATTAATATTGCATATGTTTGTGACAAACGGATTGGCAGATTTAATACGACGTGGAAAGAATGATTATAGGGGATTTTCATTTTATGTTCATTCAAACACCGAGAGGATGATAAGATGATTGCAAATGCCCCTGTAACGGCTTCCAGATGCTTTAAAAGTGATTTCATACAGCATTTCAGCCAATAGAGTGAAAGACAGTTATGAGCCAAAAAATATCAAAATTCCATTGACGAGGTATGCGAATTAATATGATATAGTATATTTAATAAAGAATTATATAAAAGTATGTTGATTGCGTCCAATATGAAACTGACAATACAGGTGGGCCAGATTTAAACGTGCAAATGTAACTCTCCATCTTAAAGGGTAATTGAGCACTTTATAAAATCCTTTTCTTCATTTTAGAACCGGTGAGAATTAGAAGGTTATTGGATAATCAGTCAAATGAGGTGCTTAATATCCTCGTTAAATCTTATTTAGGAGGAATAACATGGGAGAAATTGTAAACATTAATAATTCTAATGAAGTTGAGGTTGTTAGAACAGAAAACGATTTAATAGAACTTACAGAGGGAATGCTGTTGGATGCGCGTGCTACTATAAATAGCAAGAAAACATTAAGCGTACCAATTGCAGAGTTAGCGACTTTAGGAGCTGGGGTGTCATCACTTGTTCCAGCATTGAACACTGTCACACAGACAACCACATTTGCCACAGGGGGCTTATATCAATTAGCTAATGCAGGCGTTGGTGATGTTCTGAAGGTTGCGAAAAATGGTAATTTCTGGGGAGCTTTCAAGACTGCTGATGGTGCATCAAAATTTGCAAAGCTTCAGGCAGCAGGCCCATTGTCTGCTACAACTACAACAGCGGCCGCAATTAACCCTGCCATAATGATAATGGCAGTAGCGCTTTTCTCGATCGAAAAAGAGCTCGGTAATATTGCAGAAATGGAAAAGCAGATTTTATCATTCCTGGAAGTTGAAAAGGAATCAGAAATTGAAGCAGATGTAGAAACATTGATGAATATCGTCACGAAGTATAAGCTCAACTGGGATAATGAGCATTTCGTTGCTAGTAACCATAAGCTGGTATTGGATATTCAAAGAACCGCCAGAAAGAATATGAACGCATATCAGAAGAAGGTTAATGAGGTCCTTAAAGCGAAACAGTTCATTATCGCTCAAAATAAAGTAAATTCTACATTGGCTGACTTAGAGAAGAATTTCAAATATTATAGATTATCGCTTTACACGTTCTCTTTGGCATCGCTTATGGAAATAATGCTAAGCGGTAATTTTAAAGAAGAATACATCTCAGGCATTAAAGATGAGATAAGAGAAATGTCACAAACCTATAGGGTTTTATTTGGAAAGTGTTCGGTTCGTCTTGAAAAGATGGGTAACTCAGCGCTGGAAGCAAATGTGATAAAAGGATTAGGTACCGCAGGCAAAGCAGTTGGAAAGTTCATCGGTAATATTCCTCTTGTGAAGGAGGGGCCGATTGATGAGTTCCTTCAAGATAAAGGCGCTTATTTAAAAAGCAATGCAATCGGAATGGAAAAGAAATCTGTCGGGGCATTTGCGGCAATAGGCAATCCGGGTACGGGCGTGCTTATTGAAAAAATACAGGATATGGTTCAGATCTATAACCATACTTCGCAGATATGCTTTGATAAAGAAAAGATTTATTTAATGGCTATTTAGTGGGAAGGTTCAAAAATTGAGCTATCGTTAAGGGTTCGTGGATCAGATTCCAGATACTTACAGGCATATATGATGTACTTCCTGTCGTGTTGAGCCATTTACATGGCGGCAAGACATCAATATCAACGTCTCAACCTATAAGCTTGGACATGTTCCCACTTACGTAAGATTGAAAATCGGCCATCTGACATCAGTTGGCCGAACTCCGCCCACGTTGAGACGGTGGTATTGATGTCACGAAAAGATAAATAATAGACCAGTAAAGGCCTTAAATCAGAGGTTTCCAGACTTTCGGTAACAATCGCCAAATGATAGAAACCTTTCTTTTATGTCTTTCAAAAGTAGTGTAGATATAAAAGTATTGTTAGGTTGAGGCTAGAGAACTATTTTTTGCTCTGCGAGTGTACAGAACTGCTGTTTTGGCATGGGGGTGAAGCTATAGAACTGTTGTTATAATTTAAAGGCAGCAGCCCTGTTCAGGAACTACCGCCTCGTTCTTTATATTCCTAAATCATCACGACCAACATGCTGTTGGAGAATTATACGCAAACGTTTTACCATACAATTTACAGTCGTTTGTGGCTTGACAATTAGCTCGGCTATTGCGTACTGAGATTTCCCATAAAAGAGCATTTCAAAAATGCTTGCTAAGGAAGCTGAAATTGCAGCTATTTTCTATAATCATGTTGCTGGTACAATTTTACTTCGCCAAAACTCTTTCAACTGGATTGGTCCATATCGTTGCGTAAATATTAGTTCAAAAAGATAAAGGTAAGACCATTTATCTCAACAATGAGTCTCAAGAGAAAACTATTTCAAAAAATAGTTTTTGCCTCGGAATTATCTAGTGAAGAATAAATACAATTCAAGGCGTGAGGAATCGTGACGAATATATATGTTGACTAAATATAATGCGAGTGTTATTGTAAATACAAATAACGTAAGGAATCGTTACGAATATGACGAATGTTGACGGTGATAACATGGAGGGAAGAAAATGAATATTTTCCAAATGAAAACCAAACCACATAATATTGAGAGATTTCGCCAATTTATTGATGAAAAGTTTGTTTGTATAGGGTGGCCGGGAATTAATAATTTAGATCAAGTTAGTAAAGATGAAATTAGGCAACGACTTGCAAAAGAGTATGGATTTATTGGCCACAAGCTGGGAAATGCACTTGGGCAGGTAAACACTTTTGTAAATACAATGAAAAATGGCGATATTGTAATTATCGTTGAAAACGACTACGCAAATTTTGGCATTTTAGGAGATTATGTGTATGTGCAAAAATTTGATAATCAAAATGACCATATGTGTCATCAAAGAAGTGTTGAATGGATGGATAAAGTACAAATCACTAGCCTTGATAGTAGCATTCAAAAATTTTTATCTAATAGAAATGTGATTTGTCAGTATCCCGAATCTTTTGACGAATCAGGACTGAATGCGATCCTTGGCAAGCAGCCACGACTTAGTAAAAATAATACAGAAAAATATGACGATTTATTCAATAAGGCATTAGAAATTATTGATGAAGAACTAAAATCAGAAGACCCAGATCGTCGGTTTAAGGCTGCAACAGAGTTAATCCGACTTAGGATAAACTTGTAAGGCGGGCTTGTTTAGTCCAGAAGAGGGAAAAAATTATATCAGAATCCGAATAAAAAATCCAAAGAGTATCTCATTAAAGGAGGAAATGTATGCCACTATATTCAATTCCAAATATGAATATGATTCTAAAAATTCCACACGATCATGTTAATCGAGCGTTAATTAACAAAATTAGTCTTTCAGATTATTCTCTTATTCAGCAAGAGTTGAACAGGAGAATTGATTCCGTTCTCAATTCACCAGAGGAGCTATTAACAGCAGGATGGATTCCTGGTCATGATTGGACTGGAACGGTATGGTATCCGATTTATCTTGCTGCCAATAAAGATCAGGATAGGGCGGCGATGGTTTTTGGCGCAATTGTCTTTGAGGTGATGATGAATCGACCAGAAGAATGGTCTTTAGGAAAATACCAAATAAATGGCATAGATATTGGAAGTACAACTTATTTTCGCATACACATATGAAGCCATTCATATGGAAACTTGCGTATTTTTCAGTTGAATAAATGTTTGTCGAATAATTGACAGATCGTCAGATTTTAATAGACCATTTTTACAGGATAAAAGTTAATGTTGTAATAAAAGGTAAGGTGATGCTAATATATTTCTTCATTTCATCACCTTTCCTCCCCCCTCAATATTTTAGATATCTTCCCCGCCGCCGCAGTTTCAGATGTCTTAAGTGAATGTGCGTATATATTCATAGTTGTGGATACATCAGCATGACCAAGTAGTTGCGATACGGTTCGCAGGTCTGTACCGGCGGCTATTTGCAGGGTGGCAAAGGAGTGGCGGAGTCCGTGGACGGTTGTGTATTTGAATCCGGAGTCTGCCAGGAATTTTTTGTTCCATTTTGTGATGGTTTGGTTATGGATGGGGGAGCCATCCCATTGGGTGTAAAGGCGATCTGTGTTCTGCCAGAGATCACCGATTCGGGCTTTTTCTGTGTTTTGCCAGTTTCGGTATTTCTCCAAAAGCTCGATCAGATCGGGGGCAATGGCGATTGCTCTATTGCCGCTTCTGGTTTTGGTTGTGCCGGTGACGATTCCGATTCTTCGGATATATTGGGAGTTGCGCTGGATGTGGATTTCACTTTTATCAAAATCTATATCTTTCCACTCGAGTCCTGCCAGCTCGCCTTCGCGAATACCTGTCTGCAACAATGTGATGATGGCAGTGCCGACTCTTATATCGTGATAGTTCAGGGCGGCCTGGTATGCTTTTTGCGCCTCATCGATATTCATGTGTGATATTTCATGACCTCTTTGAGAAGGTGCTTTTACGCGTTTGCAGGGGTTCTCAAGAATCATCTGCCATTGTACGGCTGTCGAAAGGACAGAGGACAGACAGCGGAAATAGTTACCCTTTGTATTGTCTGATAGTTTGTCGTCCATTCCCAATATCTCGAACACCTCATCCATGGGAAAATTCAAAACGGATGACACTTTACTAGCTATCTCGAATGAAACAACATGGCCACTGCGAAGCCTGGTATTTGTATTGGAGGCAATATCAAGTTTTTCAGCGGTTATGTTGTTGGTTTTGAGTAGATGAAGGACATGCGGCAGCAAGCGATAGCGTGCAGTATTTCGCATGCCTTTCTGATCCAGATCTCGTAGCCAATTAACAATTTGGATTGGCTGGATTTGCGCTAGTGGAAGTCTTCCAAATACAGGCAGGATGCGTTTTTCCAAGAACTCGCAATAGTCTGCAAGAGTTTTTGGCTTTAGATTTGATTTGGCATATGGAAGCCACTGTGCATTTGCAAATTCTAAGAGCGTTGTTTTTTCGCCTGACAAGTATCGCCCTGATTTCACCTGACGCTCAAAGTCCAGAATGGCAGCTTCTAGAGCGGCTTTTTCTTTCTTTGCGGTAAGTCCGACAGGCGGCGTCCAGGTAGTAACCTCATAGGCGTATATACCTGTTGAATCTCTGCCGACACTTACCCGAATCTGATAAGAGTTGCCTCTTTTTAAAGCGCTTGCCATGCAAATGTGCCTCCTATCTCGAATAATCCAGTACTGGTCTTACCCTGCGTGCGGGTTGGTTTGGCATTTGTAAATACATGGGCTTGGGTGTGAGAATTTGTGCGGGTTTTTCCGGTTCAACCGGGGGTAAGCTTGGCTCTGAGGCTGTATGATTTTCCAGAAGATTCATCAACGCATCCATATCAATCAGGTTTTTGTTGCCTGCTTTGCATGGCAACAACTTGCCCTGCCAGATTAACTGCCGCAAAAAATGCTCCGTAATGCATGTAAAAGGATCTTCCTGCTTGATTTCGGCCAGTGCGCCTTTAATGGTTCTCATTCTTTTCATAAAAATCTCCTTCGTAAAAATTTGTTTGCTGATGATCTGATTAGACAAATGAAGTAAATGATTTAGGAAAAATAGGATGGTTTCTTAACCGCATGAATGAATTCGGATACAATTTCTATTCGGTCCGTGACAGGCATTGCGGGAAGCGCGTCGAGGACATGGTGATAATATCGGCCGCCTTGAATGCCGCGGGCATCCAGGATGCTGATGACGCAGGTATCGGTCTCTGTCCGGATGGCTCTTCCAAAGCCTTGGCGGAGCTTTTGCTGCATGTCCGGAACGACAGAAGAAAGAATGTAGTCCGTCAGAGTTGGGTATTTTTGCTGTTCCTGGCGCCGGATCTGATCCGGAACACTGAAGGGCAGTGTGACGATAATCAGCGAAGAGACCATATCTCCGGGAAAATCCATTCCTTCCCAGCAGGCACCGGTCGCAAAGAGAACGGCGTTGGGGGCATTCTTGAATTTCTGGATAACCATCTGCAGATCTTTGTCGCCAACCAGGATGGGAAAGGGAAGAGTATCGGATTGGAGGGTGTCCCTCACTTTTCCCATCAGCCGGTATGAATTGAAAAGAACAAGTGTGTGACCATGTGTGGCCAAGATAAGCTTCTGGATCTGCTCGGTTATTCCGGCTAAATATTCCGAACTATCGAGGTCAGGAAGAGGGATCTCTGCAGGAAGATACAGAAGACAATTGTTTTCGTAATCAAAGGAAGAAGGAACAGAGGCTGTACTTAGTCTTCGCGATCCGGCTCCGGTCTGCAGGCCAAGGACATTTTGCGTTCGTTGGAAATCGCCCCGGATGGCCAGCGTGCCGGATGTCAGGATATAGGGGATCTGACTGTTCCAGAGATCGGAAGAAAGGAGCTGACTAACGTCATAGGGCATGGCTTCCAGAGAAAGTCGGTCTTCGCGTTCATTTCTTCGGATGCAATAGACATAGGCATCTTTTCGAAACTGGAAGATACGGATCTTCTCGATCAGTTTAATGATCTGATGCTTGAGATTTTTGGAATAGGAGTGAAGAAGAAAGTTGTCGGTTTGTTGGAGATCATTGATGACGGACTGCATGATACAAAGTGTCTCGTGAGTCGGATCGAAGTCGACACTATTGAGAGTCTCTTCATCGGTGGACTGAATGACCTGATCCAGATGCGTAAAAAGCTGGTGGCTGTGATCAAGCAGCTTATTGAGCCGGATCATGCAGTCTTTGGAGAGAGTGGTGATCAGCATTGCCGACTGCACGATTTCGTCGAGTTCCGGCAATTCCAGAGATTCTCCATACATCTGCCGAGCGGCTTCGGATAACTTGTGTGCCTCGTCAATAATGACTGCCTTAAAGTTGGACAGGAGGGGCACCTTGCCGCATTGCCGGTGCATCTGATCAGCCAGAAGGTAATTATGGTTGCAGACCTGAAAAAGGATCGCGGGTGATTTGGCGGCCATGAGGTGATGCGAATACCGGCAGGCAAACTGCAGGGGGCAGTTTTTGCCGCAGCTTCCACTAACGCAGATATGCCGACGATCATAATCGCTAACATTTTCGGTCAGTCCCAAATCGATGTTGCCCTGGCGAAGACGAATGAGTGCATCTTTTTCTGTCGGATTCTGATGAGGAAGATTCTTGTTTTCTAGGTGACGGATCAGGCGCGTCTCGCAGACATAGTTGCCTTTCCCTTTTCGCAGGACAGCCTGCAGCGGACTTTTGATAAGGCGGTTTTCCAGAAGAATCCGGGAGAGGAAAGGAATGTACTCGTCCACGATAGCCTGCTGCAGTGCGATACTGGACGTTGAGATCACGATGGAAAGCGGTGTGTGGTAACTAAAGTCGTTCAAGTGTGAATACGTCATAAGAATCGGATACTCGACTGGAACATAGAGGTGAAAAGAAATGGCAGCGATTAGATAAGAGAATGTTTTGCCAATTCCGACTCCGGCTTCACAAAGAGCAATCTGTCGCCCGACCATTGCATCAAGCATCTGATGGGACAGCTCCACCTGGGATTTGCGGACCGGTTTACCATAATGGGGAAGAAGGTCGAGGAAAAGAAGATCAATGAAGTCATGGGCAGAGGAGAGTGATTTTTTCGGGGATTCCATTTTTACATGCATAGGAAGTACCTCGCTTCGATAAGATGGGGGGAATTGACACCACAGGAATGTGGCAGACCCACTGGGATGAAATTTCTTCATCCTATGCGTTTACGGTCTGCCGCACAGTCTGGCGTCAAGCCAGGTGAAAGACTGTTGACTGTATCGAATTTGCGGCTCGCGGCCCCGACACAAAGGGAACACCACAGGCTGGTCGTAGCATGGACCAACACGGGACCTGGGCCTGGATCTTCACTGCTTTCAATCCGGGCCGACACCCGCCTCACTGACGTGGAGGCCTGCCGAAGGCGTATCATTATTGACCTTCCCGGTTCATCGCGATCTGACCTGCCAAGTCAGTTCTGGGACAGA